>VMHT01183781.1_pt1 | contig 12425 bp, 23 predicted proteins | sample 4693611 | NCBI WGS metagenome assembly VMHT01 (sample SAMN12280063, study PRJNA550983) | marine metagenome | isolation source: seawater sampled from same location over 5 years 0.02-0.2 micron viral filtrate | place: USA: collected off the coast of southern California halfway between the port... ...
AACATCTACAGCCTTTGCAGTAAAGACAAATTCACCGTCAGATAACCTTGCGGGTATACTGTCGGAGACTTCTGACCCCGGACCTTCAACAGGTCCTGAGCCTGAAAATTCCATTGCAACTTCCATAACTTTGTCAAACAACATACTAAGTTGTGGATTTGCTTGTAATTCTTGCATAAGCATTCCTTCTTCTTCATCGCTTAATGCTTCATCTATTAAAAAGTCTACATAGTTATCTTCCATTTTTTCATCTGGAGCTTGTGCTTCTTCAATAGCTTTTTGTTCTGCTGTTTTTTCTTCTGGCATCATATCTGCCATTTGATTATCCATAGGCATTTCATTTTCTTTTTCTTCCATCATGTCTGCCATTTGGTCATCCATCATCATGCCACCTACTTGTGCACTTATTCTTATTGGAGGCAGAGGTTTTAATTTTCCATATTCATCTTCTTCCTCTATAATATCAGGCATACCAATTTTTTTTCTAAGCTCAGGATTAGTTCTTATTTGATTTACTACTTCTTTTAATCCACCACCAACAAATTTTTTATCACGCATGTTTTCTTCAATAGCTTCGCCTCTAGCTTCTTCATAAGATGATAGTTCACCGTCATTATCTAAATCAGCTTTTTCTGGATTTTGTAATTCACCACCAACATTAAGCGGACTTCTTTTTGGAAATTCTTCAAGTTCTTGAGTTTGAAATTCTTTTATTATTTGAGTAGGAGTTTTATTTTCTTTTATTGCTTTTTTAATTAAATTATCTTTTTCTCTAATAATATTTTCTATTTCAAATTTATCAAAGTCAGGACTTAATTCCATTAATTCTTCATTAGTCAATGAATCTCTACCAATAGATTCTATTTCAGCTTTATAGTCATGATTTTTTATACGATTTTGATGATACTCTACTGTTTTATCTAATTCTTTAATAACTTTATCATTTTTAAATTGTTTAGGTGTAGAAGATTTTTTAACTAACTGTGTTATAAATTTAGCTATTTGAGTTGTACCAAATGCAAACTTTTCTCTCTCGTCTGATAATATTCCTTTTGCCATAATTATTCCTCGATTCTATTCAGTGCTTCCTTGACCTGTTGGGGTAGAGCCTCTAGGTGTACCAGAGAAGCTATCTTCCCCTGCAACCGGAACATTTCCGATTCCGATGTTGCCACCGCCAGTGCCTGTAACTCCAAGGCTTTGCGGTCCTTGAGGTACTGCTCCAGCACCTCCCATACTTGCCGATTGTTGACTACCGGGTTCAGCTTCCTCGCCTGTGTTTTGTCCAGCATTTTGCATTCCTATAATTTGTGCCATCATAGCTGCTTCTTCTGGGTCATTTAATATTTCATCAGGGTCTAAGTCTAAGCTATAGGCAAGTTCACTAACCAATTTAGATATTTTAACAAACGGTGCAATAGTTGGATTTTGTGCAGTTTGTAAGAACATTGTAAGTCTTTGACTTCTAACTTCTTTCTGCATCAAACTATTTGTACCAGTTGCTTTAACTTCTAAATCACCTACCACATCTACTTCGCCTTCAAAGAACTGCATGTTCCATTGGAAGTAAGATTCCCCTAGTGGTTTTAATAAAAAGTCATCAAGATTTTTAATAACTGTTTTAATATTTAAACTAGCAGCTCCTAGTAACATTGACATACCAGAAGCAGTTCGAGTCATACTTTGTACTCCTGTCTGTCCATGTGAGTAACTAGGAATACCTGTTTGTTCATCTGCTAACTGTCTAAACCTATCAAACATCATCATGTTTTCTGGTGCAGTGTTAGGAAACTTTAAGCCATATATAGACTGACCCGGTACTCCTGCTTGTCTTCTAAATATCTTACCCGGATAAACTTCCATATTTTGTCCACCAACAAGAGCCGATTCATCAACATCAAATACTAACGAACCAGCAAGTGCTAAATTATCTACAGCCATCCGAGCATGACCATTCATAATTTGTTGAGAATCATCCATATTCTCAGCTACACCTATACCAAAAAAGTTATAGGGATTTCTTTCATAAGGAAATGCATTGTAAGGTATACGATAAGGTGTAAATGGATTTATTACTGCTCGTAATAATTTACTACCACATACCCATGCATTAATTTGTATTTCATCTAAATCATCTATGTTATCAGGTAATTCAATGCCTACTTCTTTAGCATACTCTGCATCCATAATACCCCAGTATTCAAGAACTTCAAAGTTTGAAGAATACTCTTCATCTACTGTAGCATCGTCTTTTAGATGTGACTCAAAACTTTTTTCTTCGTAGTTAGCTCCAAGTCGTAAACAATCTCTAATTGCTTCTTTGTCAAAAAAAGGCATATTTCTTAACTGCCTTAATTGACTACGATTCATTTTGTGTCTATGTATTACATATTCACATTCTTCTATGTTAGTTGCTGCAGGGTCTGGATAAAAATCCCAACAGCTTACAAATTCAATTCTAGGTACTCTAACTTCTAAAGGATTAAATTTTCTTATTCCTTCTTCACTATATGTCCATCTATTTAAAGTTTTATTAAAATTAAATGGACCTTTAACAATTCCTGTACCAAGTAATGCAGATTCTAATAGTGCATTTCTTATTTCTGAAGAACCATTAGATTCTTCTATTTGGTCATGGATTAACTTTTCCATTCTTCTCGCAGCTCTTTGTGCTGGAGATATTTCCATAATAGATGGGTCAGGTGTTAAACCTTCTTTTAAAATACCAGCTTCATTTGCTAATTCTTCTATACTTTTTTCAAACATACCAGTACCAAGAGTAGCACCGGGTTTTAAAGTCTTACCATCTCCTTCATAACCATAAGAATAAATATTTTCTACTGGTTCATCTTCTAATCTATTACCTATATTATCGGGCATGTTACCAGACTCTATAGATGGATTAGGATTATTAACATCTAAAAAAGCATCTTCTTTATCGCCTTCTGGTAATTTAGTTTCTGCAATACCTATAGGAAATTTACCTGTACCAAAAATAACATCTACTAATTGTCCAAAAGCAGCTAATACTTTTGTTTTAGTTATCTTAACAAATACTCTAGACTTTTCAGATTCTCTAAACTTTACACTTTTACCATAAAGTCCACGATAATTTTCATAAGCTTTTAGCCATCTATTTTCATCTGACCTTCTAGAATCTTCTGCTTTAGCAAATCTATCTGTAATAGTACCAACTAAATTCATACGTTGGTCTTCTTCAAGATTTAAAGTTTTACCTGCTTCGCCCTCTACTTCTTCATAGATGCTATTAGCGGTTAAAAATGTATTATCGTTGTCTGCCATTAATATCCAAATTTATCATCTGAAGGTATATACCCCGATGTTTTTATTCTTAACATCCTATCGTAAGGATGGTCTAATTTAGGTCTACCCATAATCATATAACGCAAAGCATCATAAGCATGGTCAGCCGAGTGAGTATCTACATCTTCTGGATTAGAACTCGCTAATGGTAGACTTTGTAATTCTTTTATAAGATTAACACAACTACTTGTTATTTGCAACCTTGGTCTACCTGTTTCTTTATTTTGTCGCAAATGTTCGTGTATTTGTATTTTACCTGCTATCCTATTTTTATCAGCTCTTCTGAGTTTATGTCCTTTTTTAATTAGTATTTCACCAATCGTAGGACCTGTATATCCTGTTCTTGACCATGCTGAAGTATCTAAAACTCCAGTAACAGATTTAAGTTCGTTCATTTCTAAATCCGTTATTCTATCACCTAACGCTTCACCAGTAAGACCTTTCTGATATAGTTCTCGATAAACTATAATAGTTTTATCTTCTGGGTCTACTGCTGCCCAAAGACAACAGCTTTCCGAAGCGTAGCCATAGTCAATACCCTTTGTTCTTTCCCACCATGTAGGAATATCGAAAGGAGGTATAACATGGATGTTAGGGTCAAACTCAGCAAAGGCTGCACCTTCACTAATATCCCAATTACCTTCCAGTAGTTGCTTTCGCTGTACTGCTGGTAAGGATTGTAACATCCTTTCATACTCGCCATCTTCCGCAAGAAAAGGATTATCCTGTAATCTTGCTGGAATAAACTTTCTAGTTAAACCATCATGACCAACAAATGTTTTATTATAGTCTGAAGGTTCAACGTACCTTTTTTTAACCCAATGTGCACCTACTCCTCCGGGGTTAGCCGTACAACGTAAAAACGTTGGTAGTGCTGGGTCGGTTGTTCTTAACCTAGATGCTAGATAGTTCCAACCAAACTCTGTTGGTAAATGTGTTATTTCATCAAAACCAATCCAACTATAGGCTTGTCCTTGATAACGATACACATCTGCATCTCGTTCCAAAAATCCAAATTCTATTTTAGCTCCAGAAGGAAAGCTCCATAGCTTTTCTACTTCTTTGAACTTAGCTCCGGGAAAAGCTTTTGGGTACAATTCCCTGGATTTATCTATAAGTTCTCTAAGCTCTGGCATTGACCTTCTTAGTATTAAAGCTCTATGAGCTGTAATATGACAATACCTTAGTGGGTCAATAAGCATTGCAAAACTTTTCCCACCACCTGCTGCACCACCGTATAATACGTCTTTTTCTGCTGCAGCCAAAAAATCTGTCTGCGGTCCATCATTCGGCATAAATGCCACATGAGAACCAGTAGTATCTAAATGTTCTTGTAATTCATCTGGAAGAACTTTTGTTTCTTCTTTAGTCAGAACATTAGAAGTTAAAGCTTTAGTTTCTGCTTCTACTTCTTTTTTAACTTTTGCTAAACTTCTAGTTAGCTTTTTTACTTTACTACTTTTACTATCTAATTTCTTTTTAGCTCTTAAAGCTAATTGAACATCAGATAATTCTGAATTCTTAGGTCTACCACCTTTCTTACGAGGTGTACCTTCTTTATTAAGTATATAGCTCCCATCAGGGTTTGTCAAGTACTTTTCAGGATTTTTTTCCCAATCTTCCATACTTCCTATCTACATATTTTTTTAAGCCCATACGAGAAAGTTTTTTACCTGTCTCAGCTTCTAACCAATCAACCCCAATACCTAAACTAATTTCACCATGAAATACAGCTTCAGATACTTCTTTAAGTACTGATAAATGTTCTGGAATAGGTTTTAAATAACCTTCAACCATAGCATCTACCTCATACCCAAAAGGTATGGTTGAGGATTTCTTGCGTATATAGCCTTCAGGTAGTATATCCATTACAATTATTTATCAAAATAAGTTTTAAGATTTTCCCAGTAGTCTTCTAAACTTTCTTTAAATTCTTCAAACTTCTGTGGGTTTTTAATTCTAATAGCTAAAATACCAATAGCTGCTACAACAATACCCATAATTACTATGTCAATATCCATTACTTCTCCGGTTTAGATTTAAAAATTTTATCCCAGTTACTTTCGTACTGTGTTCTTGATACTTCTATAGGTCTTGGTCTAGACCCTTTACCCATACGATTAGGAGTTAACTTCATTGGTTTTTCATTATTACCTAGTTGAGCCATTTTAATCTGCAGTTAGTATGTTGTTTATAAGTTGTATTTCTTTTTCTGTTAGTTTTACCATTTCACCTTATCAGCCCAATATGCTGCTGACATTTTTCCTTTTCTAATGTTCTTAGCATGACGAGCTTTAAAAGATTTACGTTTAGCTTTCATACGTGCAGATTCACCAGCTTTAGGTTTACCTGCAGTTTCAGCTCCTTTTTGTCCAAAACGAATTGTTTTTATTTTATCACCTTCTTTAGCAACAACTATATGTGATTTAGTTTTGTGACCGGGAGTTCTTTTAGGCTTATTATACCCAGATACTCCAGCCTTTTCAAGTCTTGAATCTTTTTTACTCATGACACTTTCCTATATTTTCTAGTTTTCTTAGCAACTCTTTTAGGTTGCTTAGAATGCTGTTTACCTTTCTTAGTATCTTCTCTTTTCTTTTTGGTTGAAGCAGCATATTCTGCAGCACTAAGACTCTTAATAGCCTTTTCAGGTAAATAGCGTTCACCAGTCTCTGAAGACTTTTTACCTGACTTAGTTCGCCATTTCTGTTTAGTCCAGCTTCTAAGACTTCTTTGTGACTTTTTTAGTGCCATGTTTTTTCCTGATTGCTGCTTTGCCTCGTTTAGCTATAGCTGCTTGTTGAGTTTTACCAGATACTTTAGCTCGTTGTTCTAAAACAGTTAATATCTGTATCTTACGAGCAAAAGGTTTTTTAATTCTTTTTACTTTAGCTACTGTTGCCCTTGCATCTGCTGGAGTAGCAAACTTAATACTAACGGTATCTTTAGGATTCTCGTCAGTATATAAACGTCTGCCAGAGCCTTTAGGCTTTTTACCTGTACCTACTTTAGGGTCTTTTTTCTTTTTAGCCATGTTGAGGGCGATTAGGATTTATACCCACCACCTTTAGCTTTGTATTGTTTAGCCAACATCTGAGCTTTACGAGCAGACCATTGACCCGGCTTTCCACCTTTGCTACCGGCTTTAATTCTATTAAATAAATTCTTACGCATCGTAGGTTTGGTATAGTTACCAGCTTTATTTACGGTACTTTTACTTTTTTTCTTTGCTGCCATTAGTGTAACACCCTATCTTTATTCTTCATATCTTCTTCTAAGTAATGCATTAGTCCATTATCAACAAGTAATTCAACAAACTCTCCTACCACTATTAAATTATTTGCTTTAGCTGCTTCTTCAGCTTCTTCTAAGTTTTCAGCAACTATATTAGGTCCAGCATACTTTTTTCCCTTTTCTTCAATCTCGGTCAGAAATATCTTCATAGTCATCCTTTGGTAAATCCAGCGGAGCTTTATCAGGCATGACAAAGATACCACTGTTTAAGTTATGATTAACGTCTAACTTATCTATTTTACTAACACCAACCCTGTCCAGCAGGGTTTGAGCTGCTGATAGTTTATTGTTAGCTTGTACTATAGGTCGATTAGACTCCATAATCTCAACAAGCTTAAAAGCTGCTTTAGGTGCAGAGTTTGCCAAGATTTCCTGAGTTAGTTCAAGTATTTCATTCTTGAGGCTTTTTACCACATGATGATAATGACTACTATACCCTGCTAACTCAGCAGCCTTTTTAGCATCTCCTTGCGTTTCAACTAGGTGTTCCAAAAAAGATTGCTGCTTTTCAGTAAGCTTTCTTTCGCTTTTACTTGTAGTGCTGGGTAATATTGCCATTGTCTTAGTATATACTTCGGAAATAAGTTTGTCAAGTTTATAGTAGGGTCTTGACAAAACTTAATCTGATAGCTATAATAACTTTAGTGCCCCCCCGGGTGCATATAGCTACTATTGGACCACCTAAGTAGTTCTATCCAACATAAAAACAACCCCTCCAAAAACTACCCAACCCGATTAAATTATCCTAGCTTTTTAGAGTGGATGTAAACTACTTACCGGCAAATCTGGTTGACGGAGAGATTGCTAGATTTTGTATGAATATGCTATAGATACATGGGTGGACTGGGGTGGTCTCCTGCCTCCCCCTAGAACTTGGGAGTCCTTCCTAACACTATATAAACTAACGAGTTTTAGAAAAGTGTAACCACCCCATTTTAGACCTACCAAGTTCCTACTCGCTTATCAATAACTTGGTAGGACTAAAAGAGTCCACCCATGTCTACTTAAATCTTCTCTTTGTCATCCCTAAACAGACAAACTAAACAAGTCCTTATCAAGTTTACAAAGTTTAAGAGATTTGAAGGGCGTTGATGTATGCCTTGAAACCTCTCAGACTTGGTAGAGCTATCAGGACTTGAGTTTCTCTGTCTCCCCTTTCCCCCTCTTTCTTAGCAGTCGTCAGACACTCAAATGGTTGCAGTTGCTACTTGACGACTGCAGTCAAATTAGGTTAGCGTTAGCGTAGCCTCATCAGGCAATAAAAGTCTGCGTTAGCAGTTCCTCACTTGCCTTTGAATTAGGGCGGGGTGCAGGGGAGCTTAGTACTTCTAGCAACTTGTTGCTTTAGAAGTCCTTAGCTGGGCTGCCAAAAAAAAGCCCCCTGATTTCTCAGAGGGCTTAGAAAATTTAAGAATTATTCTTCTGCGTGATTCTCCTGAAATTTTGCATATTTATCGGAAATTAATTTTGGTAATTTTCTTTTGCCAAAATCAATAGTCTTATTTTTCTCAATCCAATCGTGAGCCATTCGTTGAGAAAAAGTACCTGTTTTCCCTGTGTGTTTGCAAGTTGTACCTTTTGAAACACTAAGGATAGTTGCCCTTAATTGATTAAAATACTTATATTTTGAGGATTTTGGCATTTCCTCAGTCATCAAACCGCAGATGAATAATACAGTATTATATGAAACAGGTTTTAATTTGGCACCCTCAAGCCATTCTTTTGTTGGTTTAAAAGCCATTATTTAACACTCCTAAATAATTGTACAGCATAATTGCCGATAGATTTTTCCATTGAAATTTTTGGGGCTTTAACCAGAAATGGCTTTTGCCCAAATTCTTCAAAATGGATTTTAATTAAGTCTTTTGCTTCTGTTACAGACTCGGCTACAAGGGCAAAAGACTCGCCTTGAATTTGGTCTGAATAGTGAATGTGTATTTCGTACATGCTAATTAGACAAAATTAGTTCGTAATTAGTTCAATAAATTTTGTGTCTATTTTGTAACATCTTTGTGTCATTTGTGTGTCAAACTAAACTAAAGTTATCCACACTTATCCACAAAGTTATCCACAACCTTCCATTGTTAACCTTCATGCCGAGCCTTGTGTGAGGCATCACAGCCTAAGAGTGCTTTAGCACACAAAAGTTTGGTAAAGCTTTTTAAAGCTTTGTTAACCATTGTGCTCGGCACAAGCAAATAAATGCCTTGTTTAGTTTGTCTGTTTTCTACTCACAAAGATGATATATAAATTTACTTATTATTATACTAATAGCGACCCCTCGTGTGCGTAAAGTTGAGGGCAAGAGTAAAAAAGGTACATAAATTATAAAAAACATAATAGAATTACTGTACCTTTTGTTAAATCTTTGCAATTATTATGTGAAATCTTTGTGAACTTTATGTGAAATCTTAATAAATTCCAGAACTTTTTAGAAAAATTATAGTCTAATACTTAAATCTTTCAGCCTTATCGCACGTGCGTAAAGTTGAGGGGGCTATTATAGTCTTACACCTCTTGACTTTTTGGGCGAAATCGGGCTAAAGTGTTGGCGACTTTCGGGTCAATCTTTATAAAACAATATAAATTATGGAGTGTTTATGAAACTATCAGCAGAACAAAAAAGGGCTAATAAAAAACTAGCCCAAGATTATAGAAAAAGTTTGGAGTTATCTTTTAAAACTTTCGGTACTATTGAAAAAGCTAAAGAGTATTTAGATAGTTTGGGATTTAGTTTTAAAACTGCTCAAAATTTTAAACATGAGAAGCACATGATATATAACAACAGAAATAAGTTTGCTTTATTGAAAACTGTTTATAAATTTGATAGCCCTAATTCAATGGATATGGGGTATAAATATGAAGTAACCATGTTATAGAGTCCATATTAGTCTTACACCTATTGCGGTTTTTGGCGGTTTGGGGTAATATTTTGGGGCAGTCGGGGAACAAAGAATTAAAAAAAGCATGATACAAATTGCTTGGAAACTAAAAGTATCAATCGTACATAGTGCAAGTATTAATCCGAGAAGCACTTAAAAAAATAAAGGCACTCCCCCTAAAATCCTGAGTATGATTTAAAACTACTCACTTAATAAATCTTAAATGGAGATAGATATGAGAAAAAAAATGTATCAAACTGGTCTTAATCATAGTGATTATCATGTTGATTTGACTACTACTTACAGCTTAGTAGCTATGTTTTTAATCGACAGAGGAGTTGCTAGTACAAGGGCAGAAGTAATAGCAAAGACAGTTAATCAAGCATTTAAAAGTGTTGTTGCTTTGGATAGTAATAACAGTAGATTGGTGTTTGATTTAATGCCTGAGCTATTTAAAATGGCAAAACTCTACATAGATATTTATGGCGAGGAAGGTTTTTACTTTGAACAATTTTTAAATGGAGGAAAATAATATGTTGATATTTGATAATCTATCAGACATAAATGCTATCTACGGCATTTTACAAAAAGTAGGCGAGGAGTGTAATTACTTTTGGCGAAATAGTGATGAGATTGACCATGAGAAATCTGAGTTCACTGCTCTTAAAGAGTTGGAAGAATATTTAATTAAACATCGCTACATAGATAGTGGTTATGATTTAGCTAAATTGACTTATTATCTCAAAGACCTATATCCAACAACACCTGTTGCAGAAGAAAACAATAGACAATACCATGAAGTTTTAAATAGACTTGATGAAAGCACTAGAAGAAACTTCTTATGGGATATTCATAAAATGGAAAAAGATGTTGGAGAAAAATTAAATAAGTCCACTAAGTTTAATATGGCTTTACAGGTCTTATTAGACGAAAAAGAATTTACAGATGATGAGGAGGTGTAAATGATAAAACCATATGTATATAGATTGCTTGAAGCTATCTTAAAGTCTAACAAAAACTATTGTTACATGATAGAGATTGAAGGACATGTCGAGGTTAAACCCACTAAGGATTTAACTAAATGTTGTAATCTAAAACTTGATGATAAATATATCGGAGTTAATAATCTTGACTTCTCTGATATTCATATCTTGGAAATAGATAAAGACTCTACCGAAGAACAATGGAACGAGTATTACAGCGAAGAACATGATGATTATGTTAAGCAAGAGTATCTTGTTCATGTCGGGGCTTTAAGGTGGACAGAGTGTAATACTGGAACTGAAAAACTTTATGACTATCTTGATAGACAAGACAATGTATTATCGAAGATTATAGATAAGGTTTCAAAGGAGTTCGAGGAAGAAATAGAAATATTAAATGTTTAATTTGTTAGATTCTTAAACATTTTTAGATAGCTAGTGAGGATTTTTTTTCATATAACTCTCCTACCTTACTAGCTATCGCTTATAGTAGTCTTACACATATTGCTTTTTGGAGGTGGTTCGGCTAAAGTAGTGCCACCTCGAAAGAGAAATATTAATAAACGGAGATAGAAACTATGGCTAAACCTAAGCCCTTACAAATACAACAGAGTAATATGTTCACTGCTTTTGATAGCATAGAGGAACTACATACCTTTATGAAAGACTATGCGGGTAGTGAAAATTATTTTATAGCTGCACTTGCAATATCCTTAACCATTAATACACTTGGACACATAATGGAAAAAGAATGTGGCGGTAAAGCTGTATCATTAAAAGCAGAATCAATGATAAAAAAGGAGGTATAAATGTTAAGTGTTATTGATAAAGTAGAAAAATTCAGAGAGTTAAATACTCTCTGTCAATTATTAGCTGAGTGTTCTCATGCTCTTAATGGAGCAACTGAATGCTTAGGTTATTTTAATTCTGAAAGTTTGTCTACGCTTGGTAGATTTACTGACATGGAATACGCAGAGAGTGTTGTTGAAGATGTCTTTACATGGGCATACGATAGACACCACTACTCAGTAGATATTCCTGAGTTTCATGGAGTAGATTACACGACACCTCTTAAACATGAGAAGGTTGTAGAATTACTTGAAGAACTTATTGAAGATATTGGCGAAGAAGTTTTAGGTTTAAAAGAAGAGGTCGCATGAAGTTTAAATTTTTAGATGAAGATATAGCACTTGAAATTACTAGAGTCTTTGCTGAGTTAAGTGATGAAGAACTAAAAGAAACTTTAGATGAAATAAATTATCTTGGGCAGACTTCAAGGACTATTAGAAAGATAAATGTTTTGAATAAGTTTGAGCCAAAGATTAAAAAAGTAAAACCAAAACTTAAACTAATTAAAAGTGAGGAGGAAACTAAATGAAAACATATAGAGTAACAGCAACACAACAAGCTGTGTATGAAACTACGATTGAAGCTAAATCAAAAGAACAAGCTAAAGAAATAGCAAGAAGAGGTACTGATGATTGGGTTTGGTCTATGGATTTAAAGTGGATTGATTATCACGTTGAGGAGGAAGCATGAAATATAAAGAATGGAATAAATTAAGAAACCATATTTTAGAATTAGAATGTGAAGTTAATAAAAGATTATGTGATACTGAAGTGTCTGAAGCGTTTGATAATGTTTGGGATTTTGTAGATGAATTAAGAATAAAAGAGGAGGAAGCATGAAAATAAAATTACCTTATGAACAATGGAAAGAACTAGACAGAGCTATGGCATTCTTAGATGAAACTGTTAATGAAGTACCTATGGGAATTAGAATAGAGCCAGAAGCACCGAGTTTAGTACAACTTTCGGCAGAAATGTGGGAGTTGATAGATGAATTAAAACCAGAGGAGGAAACTAAATGAGTATGACAATGAAAGAACACATGGAAATGATGGATAGAATTAGGCAAGGCAAGAATGCCAAGCTTAGTAAAA
>VMHT01181096.1_pt1 | contig 12423 bp, 12 predicted proteins | sample 4693611 | NCBI WGS metagenome assembly VMHT01 (sample SAMN12280063, study PRJNA550983) | marine metagenome | isolation source: seawater sampled from same location over 5 years 0.02-0.2 micron viral filtrate | place: USA: collected off the coast of southern California halfway between the port... ...
GTATAACACAGAGTGCCTATGCTATGGATAAAGAACCTGTTATCTGGGTACAAGTTCCACAATGGACAGATGACTGGGCAGTATGTGCAGTAGATATTCCAGACGCAGCATGTCATTGGTATGTTGCAGAAGCAGATAATACATTTGGTGAAGGATTTGATTGGGAGAATGCTCCTTGGTTTGATGCTAATGGATTGAATGACATAGCACCAATACAGAAGAAGACAGTAGCACAGAAATTACAAGAACTAGGTTGACAGTAGTACATTCAGTCAACGTAATGATTCTCATACTTATCATAAGTGTGACGATTCTCATCGCCTATATAATGAAGTATGCTTATGAGGAAATGAACGATGGGAGCAATGACACCCCCAAGCAGGAAGAGTTGTTACAACTTCCGAGTGACGGAGATAACAAAAGTAGTTGATGGAGATACCATTGACGTAGTTATCGACTTAGGGTTTGATATCTATAAGCACGAGAGAGTAAGAATTGCAGGAATAGATACTCCTGAGAAGAGAACGAGAGACTTAGAAGAGAAGGCATTAGGAATAGATGCAACCAACTGGATGAAAGGAACATTGGAGGATACCATCAATGGAGAACATGAACTTACTATACGAACTGAACTTAAAGGCGGGGTTGGTAAGTATGGTCGCTTGCTTGGTTGGTTATATGTGGGTGACCAGGAAAAGTCGCTCAACGAACAGATGATTGACGAAGGATACGCATTAGAGTATGATGGTGGTACGAAGAATAAGGATTGGGAAATCCTAAAAGACATTCGACGTAAACAAGGCACCTTAATAGAATGATACCCTCTATGAGAAAAACTATTATTAACGCACTCAAAGCGCATGCGATGGGTGACATCAAAAAACATTTAGCAAACATTGAAATCTATTTGGAGAACCCTGCTGGCATTGGAGAACACTCTGATGTTATGGAAGCAATTCAAGTAGAACTAGATCAGGTGGCAAAATACCATGACCAACTCGAAGTCCTCTCAAAATACGTTGACAGGGAATCTGGTTCATGAAGTTTCTTCATTAATTAGACATAAAATATTAACTCTACCCGCACTCGGACCATTTGATAATCCACATCCTATCGTAGAAAACGATAATGTGTTTATCATTAATGAGATGAATAAGTGTAAGGGTCTTAGGAAGGTACATTTAGAAACAGGTTATACAAAGAACATTGAAGTCATGCACTGTGTGTTCTTTCCTGATCCAAACTACCCCCTACCTATTTTTGGTGCCGATATAGTAGCAACACCAAAGGTAATTACTGCTGCGATCTGTGATATATCTCCTGTATATAATGCAAGTAGTATATACTATGGTTTAGATATAATCGCTAGTCAATATAAATTTAAAGAACCAAGAGCATTACCTGAGTGGGCAGATATATTCTCACCCTTCTGTCAGTTCATGCGTATACGAGACGATGAAGAGAAAGGAATGTTTGTTCAGTTAGTGGAGAGATACTTAGATATCTACATTGAACATGTATATGGTGCTGAACGAGATCCTAAGTGGATAAATACTATGAAGAGAATGGATGATCAGATCTGGTATTGTAAGCAACAAAGGCAGAACAAGAAGACCAAGGCAGTCCTTGGACAATGGTTCAGTCCTGAGTGGGCACAAGATTATATCGACAATACCTTGTTTGATGTTCCTAATCAAAATTGGCGATGGTGGTTAAATGGCGACTGATCAGCAGTACTTAGGTAATCCTAATTTAAAAAAAGCAAACGTTGCACAGAGTTTTACTCCGTCACAGGTGAAAGAGTTCGTCAAATGTTCTCAGGACCCTGTACATTTTATTAAGAAATACATTAGAATTGTTTCTCTGGATAAGGGTCTTATACCATTTGACCTGTATGATTTCCAAGAGGACATGGTACAGAAGTTTCATGATAAGAGATTTAATATAGCAAAACTACCAAGACAGTCTGGTAAATCAACTGTTGTTACATCATATCTTTTATGGTATGTGATATTTAATGATAACGTCAACGTAGCGATCCTTGCTAACAAGGCAGCAACTGCTAGGGAGATGCTACAACGTCTACAATTAAGTTATGAAAACCTCCCAAAATGGATGCAACAAGGAATTAACCAGTGGAACAGAGGATCACTGGAATTGGAGAATGGAAGTAAGATCATGGCTGCATCTACTTCTGCTTCTGCTGTTAGGGGTATGTCGTTTAACGTTATATTTCTGGATGAATTCGCTTTCATTCCGAATCATATCGCTGATCAGTTTTTTAGTTCTGTATATCCTACTATCTCATCTGGTAAATCTACCAAGGTTATCATCATTAGTACACCTCATGGAATGAACATGTTCTATAAACTCTGGCATGATGCTGAGAGGAAGAAGAACGAGTATACAACAACAGAGGTTCACTGGTCACAGGTCCCAGGCAGGGATGCTGTATGGAAAGAGCAGACTATTGCGAACACATCAGAAGAACAGTTCCGTGTTGAGTTTGAGTGTGAGTTCCTGGGATCTGTTGATACTCTTATTGCTGCGTCTAAATTAAGGATGCTGGCATATGATGATCCTATACAAAGGAATAAAGGACTAGATGTATACGAGAAACCAATAGATGATCATCAATATACTATTACTGTCGACGTTGCAAGGGGTGTGACTAAGGATTATAGTGCATTTACGGTAATAGATACGTCAACAATACCATATAAATTGGTAGCAAAGTATAGAAACAACACTATTAAACCACTTCTCTTCCCTAATACCATATACAATGTTGCAACTGCGTACAATCATGCGTTTGTATTGGTAGAGGTAAATGATATTGGTGGGCAGATTGCGGACATGCTGCACTTTGACTTAGAGTATGACAATATCCTTATGGCATCTATGCGTGGACGTGCAGGACAGGTGGTAGGACAAGGGTTCTCAGGCACTAAGGTACAACTAGGAGTTAAAATGAGTACAACTGTCAAGAAGACAGGGTGTTCTAATATGAAACAGTTGATAGAAGATGATAAGTTATTAATATCTGACTACGATGTTATTGCTGAACTGACTACCTTTATACAGAGGGGACAAGCATGGGAGGCAGAAGAAGGATGTAATGATGACCTTGCTATGTGTCTCGTGATGTTTAGTTGGTTAGCAACATCAGATTACTTCCGTGAGTTACATGACAATGATGTAAGAATGCGTATGTATGCAGAGCAGAAGGATCAGATAGAAGCGGACATGGCACCCTTCGGTTTCGTCAGTGACGGATTAGAGACGGAAACCATCATTGACAATGAGGGTCAAGTATGGCATACTGATGAATACGGAGATATGTCTTACATGTGGGATTACAAATGATTGCTTTTTTATTCGCTAGTGCTGGTTTACTAAACCTATTGTTCTATGTTTTTGCAATAGGGTTTGTGGTATCTTTGATACTAGAACAGATACTTAAAGCACGACCTCTCTCAGCATTCGCAGAGATAAACGAGAGAAACATCTATATAGTACAAACCAACCGCAAATACTGTTGGAGACAGGCATGGGTCACTAATCTAATATGGTTCTTGGTCAATGTAAGTCTGTTCTTGATATCAAGAAACATGCAAACACCAACCGATACATTCTGGAACGGAATCTAATGGTAATAAAGGTAGACAAAAGTAAAGAGTTTATAAAGAGTGGGAAGAAACTCGCATCAGAGTATCCTCCTATTAAAGAAAAGAAAGATGGACCTAGACGGTGACTTCCTAGAATTAGAACACCTATTACTAAAACAACGTACTTGTAAGGTATGTGGTATAGAGAAGGATCTATTGACTGATTATTATAAAACCAGAAAAGACAGAGGTGCTATGCCCTCTGCTTTTTCGTATGAATGTAAATCGTGTACGAAGATAAGAATTAAGAGAAGACGCAAAAGTGTTGATATAACTACCTACTCCTATCCTGATTGGTGATGTTCACGTCTTGTTTCCCCACTGGAAACATACGTTTTTCTAAATATTAGTAGCATCCGAATATTGAAATTTATCCGAGGAGTATACCCAGATGGCATCCACACAAATTTCCCCAGGTGTTGTCGTCCTAGAAAGAGATCTAACTAATACCGTAAACGCAACTGTTGATAACATTGCAGCGGTAGTTGGAACATTTTCAAAAGGACCAGTAGATGAGGTTAGAGTAATCTCGTCCGAGCGACAACTGGTTGAAGAGTTTGGTAAACCAAACGACAGTAACTACGAGTACTGGTTCTCTGCTGCACAGTTCATGCTGTATGGTGGTTCAGTTAAAGTGGTTCGTGCAACAAGCACATCATTAAAGAATAGTATTGATACAACAACTGTAACCGATACAACTTTCTCAGCAACAGACACAACACTAACAGTTTCTGAGGCAACAGACTTTGACAATGGAGATCTTTTAAAGATCGACTCAGAAATCGTCTCAATCACAGGAATCTCTGGATTAGACATAACTGTTTCTCGTGGACAACTTAATACATCTGCGGTATCACACGCTGCGTCTTCTCAGATCATGTTGATCGAAGCAGCAGGATCTACCACAACTATTAATGAAGGTGGTACATTTAGTAATAGTGACACAACACTAACTGTTACTAACGCATCTACATTGGGTGTACAAATCAACTCCTACATCAGAATTACTGATGAGATCATGCAAGTTACTGGTATTTCTACCAACGACTTGACTGTAACAAGAGCACAACTGGGAACTGCTGCATCATCACATACTGATGGTGTTACTGTAACTCTCTTGACTGTTACTACTAACAAGACAACAATCAATGAGACAACAACATCTGGTGTTACTCCTCCCTTAATTAAAAACTTTGACGAGTATGAAGCAACAGTAGAAACTGCTTCTAACAACTGGAAGTGGGCAGGAAAAACTCCTGGAACATACGGAAACAGTCTTCGTGTTGTAGTAACAGACGCTGGTCCAGATCAACTTCTATATCTTGCATCTCCAACAACAGGTAACCCTGAGCATAAGTTTGAGGTAGGTAAGAAGGTAAACATTTCTGCGACATCATCTTATTCACAGGTTTATAGTTACGTCTTAGAACTAACCTTAGAGCAGGGAGCATCCCTAGTAGGTAAGTTTGACGGTGGTAACTTCTTCACTGCGGTATCAGGTAACGTAACTGGTAGTGTTGTTGCTTACAACCCATCATCAAGAAAACTTGAAATCACAGTTGACACAACATCATCTGACTACTTAGAAGTTGGTGACACAGTTACTGAACTACTAAACAGTGGTGGATCTCCTGGATCTGCATCTGGTGATAGCGGTAAGATCGTTGCAATCAACAGAAGATTATCTGTGGTAATGGATAAGGGAGCAACAAACTTCATTTCCAACCAAGTCATTAAAGAAGGTTCAACATACGCTGCTGACGGTGTAACAAATGCTGGACGCGACGTAAGCATCACTTCTATTGCATCTGAGTATGCAAGTCGTGTATATGGTAACAACCAGAAGTGGTCATCAATCGCTGACAGACCTGGAACTTCCGCATACGCATCAGACAGAAACGGATTCCGTGACCTAATGCACATCCTTGTGTTAGATGGAGACGGAGGAATCACTGGTGTACCAGGAACAGTTCTTGAAAAGTTCCTCAACGTGTCTAAGGCATCTGATGCTAAGTCACCACAAGGAAGCAACCTCTACTACAAAGATGTAATCAAAGTTTCTTCTCAGTATATCTGGTGGGGATCTCATGAGGTAACACTTGTACAAGATTTAGATGGCACTGCTACTGGTGATATTGGAACAACTGCAACAGGCAGACAGTTCGATATCTTTAAGAGCACAACTGCTATCACTGACATCGACGATCCATCAGGATCAACTGCTGGTGCTACACCTCTAATGTTCACAAAAGGAACTGCAACTCTAAAATACTCTTTGAAGGGTGGAGTTGATGGTTACTCAGCAGAGAGAGATAAGTTATTCGATTCATACGAATTATTCTCAGACCCTGAGACAGAAGAGATAGACTACATTATAGGTGGTCCAGGCATGAGCAATGAGGCAGACTCACTTGCAAAGGCACAAAAATTGATTGACATTGCAAACATCCGTAAGGACTGCATAGCATTCATTTCACCTCCTAAGTATTCTGTTATCGGTGTACCTAGCACAAGCACTATCGTAGAAAATACAATCAACTTCTTTGATCAGTTATCTTCTACATCATACGCAGTGTTCGACAACAACTATAAGTACATGTATGACAAGTATAACGACAAGTATCGTTACCTTGCATGTAACTCTGACGTTGCTGGACTAACACTAAGTACCGCACTTAACTCAGAAGCATGGTTCTCTCCTGCTGGATTCAACAGAGGACAACTATTAAATGCTGTTAAGTTAGCATACTCACCATTAAAAGATCATAGAGATCGTTTATATGGTTCAAGAATCAACCCTATCGTATCTTTCCCTGGTGAAGGAAACATACTTTACGGAGACAAAACTGCATTAGCAGGAGCATCAGCATTCGATAGAATCAATGTTAGACGCTTATTCTTAGTGATCGAGAGAGCAATCTCACTATCTGCTAAGGGACAACTCTTTGAAATCAACGACGAGTTTACTCGTAGAGGATTCAAAAACTTAGTTGATCCATACCTAAGAGGAGTACAATCTGCTCGTGGTATTGTGGACTACTTAGTTGTATGTGACGCAACAAACAACCCACCCGAAGCGCAAGATCGCGGAGAGTTCTTTGCTGAAATCTTTGTAAAACCATCAAGGTCGATTAACTTCATCACACTTACATTTACTGCAACCAGAACAGGGGCAACCTTTGCTGAGGTAACACAGTAATTATTATTCACCAACATATTTTAGGTAAAACTAATGACAGACAGTTTTAAAGTAGTAAAGGACATCATCTCTTTCCGTAATCAGGTTAGAGAAGTTGCCCGCCCCAATCAGTTCCAAGTGGAACTACAATTTCCTGACGCATTTGCAAACAAGAATGATCTGGCAAACAAATCAACCTTCTTAGTGAAGGGTGCTAACTTACCAGCATCTACTCTTGGAACAGTAGAACTTCCTTACAGAGGAAGAGTCTTGAAGATTGCAGGAGACAGAACATTTGAACCATGGACAGTTACTGTTATCAACGACGAATCATTCGAGTTGAGATCAGCATTTGAACAGTGGTCAGAAAGTATCAACTTCCGTAGAGAAAACGCATCCGACTTCGGAGAGGCAGCATCATATCAAACTGATGCTATCGTTCGTCAGTTAGCAAGAACTGGTGGAATTCCTAAGTCTTACAAATTCTTTGGAGTTTATCCTGTAAACGTTTCTGCTATTGATCTAGCATGGGACAGCAATGACGCTGCTGAGGAATACACAGTTGAGTTTGCAGTACAATACTGGGAGCCAGAAGGTTCAACTATTGATACTTACAACTCTGTTGAAGACAACTAGAAAGTAAGGTTTTCTAACCTGTCTAAATAATAAAGTAAATAAAAGTAAGATCCGATAATGTCAAATTTATTTGGTTATTCTCTTGATCGCAAAAAGAAGGGGGGCGCAACCCCTTCTTTCGTGCGTAAAGAATCTGATGACGCAGCGCAACCGATAGTAGCGGGTGGGTATTTCGGACAGTATGTTGAAATGGGCGACGCTGCTAATAAAGCAAGCGAAGCAGATCTCATTGGTCGTTATAGAGAGATGTCTCTACACCCAGAGGCAGACGCAGCAATCAATGATGTTGTTAATGAAGCGGTCGCAGGAGATTTGAATGATCATCCAGTTCAGATAGATCTCCAAAACCTCCGTGGATCACAAAATTTAAAGAACAGAATCAAGGAAGAGTTTGATAACGTCCTTGTTCTATTAGATTTCGATAGAAAAGCATACGATATATTCAGACGCTGGTACATTGATGGTAGATTATTCTATCATAAGATGATTGATACTAAGAATCCTGCTAATGGTATACAGGAACTTAGATATATTGATCCTAGAAAGATCAAAAAAGTTGTAGAGTTTGATAAACCAAAGGATAGATTACAACCAATAGATCCTCAAACTGCTTCTATTGTTCCTAAGTCTGTTGAGTATTACATATACTCACCCAAAGGACTGAAAGGATATGAGAACAATGGAATCAAGATTGCACCTGATGCAATAACCTATTGTCACTCAGGTCAGTTAGATATGCAACGCAACTATGTGTTGTCACATCTACACAAAGCAATCAAAGCACTTAATCAACTTAGGATGATTGAGGATAGTTTGGTTATATATAGATTGTCCCGCGCCCCAGAGCGTAGGATATTCTACATTGATGTAGGTAACCTACCTAAGCAAAAAGCAGAAGCATACCTCCGTGAGGTTATGTCTCGCTATCGTAACAAACTTGTTTACAACGCTGATACAGGAGAGATAAGAGATGACAAGAAATTCATGTCAATGCTCGAAGACTTCTGGTTACCACGAAGAGAAGGGGGACGAGGTACTGAAATCTCTACGCTCCCAGGTGGACAGAATCTTGGAGAACTTGAAGACGTCAAGTACTTCCAGAAGAAACTTTACCGATCACTCAACGTACCAGAGTCACGCTTAGAGTCTGATAACTCATTCAACATTGGTAGATCTGCTGAGATCACTCGTGATGAAGTGAAGTTCCAGAAGTTCGTTACTAGACTTCGTAAGAAGTTCAGTGATTTATTTACTGATCTCCTCAAAACCCAATGCGTTCTTAAAGGTGTTTGCACCTTAGATGAATGGGATGAGATCAAAGAGCACGTTCAATATAATTTCATTGCGGACAACTACTTCTCTGAAATGAAAGAGAAAGAAGTAATGAATGAGCGTCTTGCTATGTTACAACAAATGGATCCTTATGCAGGGAAGTATTTCTCAGTTGAGTATCTAAGACGTAACATTCTCCGTCAAACTGACGCTGAAATGCAAGAACTTGATGAACAAATGGCAGCAGAAATTGCTGATGGGTTAGTTGTTTCTCCTGTTGAGATGCAACAAATGGAAAAAGCGCAGATGGAAATGTCCATGCAACCGCCAGAACCACCTCCCGAGGAACCCAAATTGTCTGATTCAGACTATAAAAAGGGAGAAATCTAAATAGTATACATACACACATAAATTATGCCTTCTCAATCTGCTAATGACATCGTGAATGCGCTATTTGCTGGACAGAAAGATCTTTCTGACTATGTAGATACGCAAATGAAATCTCTTGCCATGGACTCTATCGAGGATATGAAAAAAGAGGTTGGGAAAACAATGTTCGCTCCACAGGAAGATGGTCCTGAGAATACTGAGCAACCTGTTGATGCTATTCCACCTGATCAAACCGAGGAACCCAAAGATGAAACTGATAACGGAACAAATTGATGACGCTAATGTCGTAATTACCGAAGGTAAGAACGGTAAGAAACAAACCTTTATAGAGGGTGTTTTCTTGCAGGGCGAAATCACAAACCGCAACGGTAGACGTTATCCAATACAAACTCTTGCAAGAGAGGCGAGTATGTATAACGATAAGTTCGTTAAAACTGGTCGTGCGCTAGGTGAATTGGGTCATCCCGAAGGTCCAACCATCAATTTAGATCGTGCATCACACATAATTACTTCACTAAAACAAGAAGGTAATAACTTTGTAGGTAAAGCACGTTTATTAGAGACCCCAATGGGTAAGATTGCTAAACAACTTCTTGATGAAGGTGTTAAATTAGGAGTCTCATCACGCGGACTAGGGTCTATCAAAGAAGAAAATGGTATTAAAGTTGTAGGTGAGGACTTCGTTCTTGCTACTGCTGCTGATATCGTTGCTGATCCGTCAGCACCTGATGCATTTGTTAATGGCATCATGGAAGGTAAAGAATGGGTACTTGCTGGTGGCGCAATAGAAGAGCAAGATATCGACAAAATTAAGAAGAGAATTAACAATGCTGCGGTTTCGCAGTTGGAGGAAAGAAAGATTTCCGCATTTAATTCATTCCTAAATTCTTTATAAGTATAAATATTAATTAGCAACTCAACAATAACTTAGGACACGGAGTAACAATGTCTGACAAACTTGAAAAAACTGTAACTGAATCTAGTGTTACTGCTAACGCTAAACCTGGCGATCCAATGCCTAAGTCGGAAGCAGGAACACCTGGACAACCTGGATATCAGGATCTAGGAGGACCAACACCATCTAACTCAAAACCAGATGATGAGTCTAATAAGTATAAGACTGGTGGTGGACCAACAGCAGTTCCCCCTTCAACAAAACCATCTGATGCTTCTGCACAGAAGGCAGAGTTTAGCACAAAGGGTGACGTACATGCATCTCACAAACCAGAAGGTGAGGAGATAACAGAGGAAGAGACAACTGAAACTATACAGGTTGACTTATCCGCTGATGTTGCTGCACTTACAGAGGGTGAAGATCTAAGCGAAGAGTTCAAAGCGAAAGCAGCGACCATCTTTGAAGCAGCAGTGATCTCACGCTTAAACGAAGAACTAGGACGTATGCATGATGACTATGCAAAAGTCTTAGAAGAAGAAATTGAGTCTGTTAAGACCGAATTGGCAGAGAAGGTAGACGAGTACCTGTCATTCGCGACTAACAAATGGGCAAAAGACAACTCTCTTGCATTAGAGCACGGTATCAAAACCGAAATGGCAGAGAGCGTCCTTGGTGGACTCAAACAGGTTTTCGCAGAGAACTTCATAGAAGTTCCTGACGAGAAAGTTGATCTAGTTGACGAAATGACTGGACAACTCGATACTATGGAGAAGAAACTCAATTCACAAATCGAAGAAAACGTCTCTCTAACTAATGAGATAGGCGGATATATCAAGAATGGGATAGTGAACGAATTGTCTGATGGTCTTAGCGTTGCTCAAAAAGAGAAATTCGCTAGTCTAACAGATGCAGTTGAGTTTGAGAATGAAGAAACCTTCCGCGAGAAGGTGAAGACAATACGCGAATCATACTTCAACAATGGCAAACCAGAAACTAATGTAGTTACTGAGGACGTCGAAGTTGATGCACCTTCTGTTGAAGGTACAATGGGCGCATATGTCAACGCACTTTCCCGCTGGGCAAAGTGATTATAGTAAACACTAATCCAAATTTATCCTTTAAATAAGACAAATGTTCAACTCAGAACACTTGCAGGAAAAGTGGGCACCTATTCTAGAACATTCCGAGTTAGATAACATCTCAGATAAGTATAGAAAGGCAGTCACATCAATCTTGCTAGAAAACCAAGAATCATTCCTCAAAGAAGAGGCAGGCATTCTTAACGAAGCTGCTCCAACAATGAGTGCTGGTACTGCTGGTTTTAGTGGTAGTTCAACTGCTACTGGACCTGTTGCTGGTTTCGACCCTGTGTTGATTTCATTAATAAGAAGATCAATGCCTAAGTTAATCGCTTATGACATTGCTGGTGTACAACCTATGACTGGTCCTACTGGTCTAATCTTCGCAATGAGATCACGCTACGGTACAAACAGAACCGCAGGCAGCGAAGCATTCTTTAACGAAGCAGACGCAGAATTCTCAGGAGAGAACGCTGCATCAGATCTAGGACAGTCAGCACAGTCTGGATCTAACCCTGGTCTACTCAATGATAGTGGTACATATACTACTAACACTGGTATGTCAACAGCACAGTCAGAAGCATTAGGTGATGCATCTGGTAACCAGTTCGCTGAAATGAACTTCTCAATCGAGAAAGTCACAGTAACTGCGAAATCTCGTGCGCTAAAAGCAGAGTACAGTTTAGAACTTGCTCAGGACTTGAAAGCAGTCCACGGACTAGACGCTGAGTCAGAATTGGCAAACATCCTCTCAACTGAGGTTCTTGCTGAAATCAACAGAGAAGTTGTTAGAACAGTATACAAGGTTGCAAGACCTGGTGCTCAGAACAACACTGCTACTGCTGGTATATTTGACCTAGACGTTGACTCCAATGGTAGATGGTCAGTTGAGAAGTTCAAGGGACTTCTATTCCAGATCGAAAGAGACATGAACGCAATCGGGCATGAAACTCGTCGTGGAAAAGGGAACATTCTAATATGTTCTGCTGACGTTGCATCTGCACTTTCAATGGCTGGTGTGTTAGACTACACTCCTGCTCTTGCTGGAAACTCTAACCTACTTCCTGACGACAATAGTTCCACACTTGCTGGTACATTGAACGGAAGAATCAAGGTTTACGTTGATCCTTATTCTGCAAACGTATCTGATAGACATTTCTATGTTGCTGGATACAAAGGTAGTTCTGCATACGATGCTGGATTATTCTACTGTCCATATGTACCTCTACAAATGGTCAGAGCAGTAGGTCAGGATACATTCCAACCAAAAATCGGATTTAAGACTCGTTACGGTATGGTTGCTAA
>VMHT01149803.1_pt1 | contig 12421 bp, 3 predicted proteins | sample 4693611 | NCBI WGS metagenome assembly VMHT01 (sample SAMN12280063, study PRJNA550983) | marine metagenome | isolation source: seawater sampled from same location over 5 years 0.02-0.2 micron viral filtrate | place: USA: collected off the coast of southern California halfway between the port... ...
AGTTCTATCTTGTATTATGTTATTAAAGTCTTTGTTTAAATCTTTAGAATCATAAATTGCTTTTTGTTTTTCTAAATTAACCTTATCAACATTTTCTATTTCTTTTAAAACTTCAGTGTTTGTTTTATTTTTTGTTTTAGAAAAAGCTACACCAGCGTTAGCAGCTATTTTTTTATTTTTAATCTCTAGCTTTTTTTGATTTACAGTGTTTTCAATAATTTGCTTTACTTTTACAGCTGTTGATGACATTTCATTAACGCCTACTTTGTTTAAAATATTTTTTAAAACTTTAACAGAGTTGTTTTTGTAAAAACTTTCTGCCACAGAAATAGCTTTGTCTGATTTTAAAGATATTTGGTCTTTTGCAGATCCTTTTTTAATAAAAGTATTTATTATCACATCTGTAGAAACTTGACCACTAGCCCCACCCATTTCTTTTGAATCTTTAGTAATTCTAGTATTTTCAGATATTAAACCTTGTTCTAGCTCTTTAACAAGTTCTTTTATTTGTTCTTTAGCTTTAACAGGTTTGTTTTTGTATTTAGTTAGTATATTTAAAAATCTTTTGTTAGAATTAAAAAGCTCAATCATATGTTCATTGTGAAGCTTTTTAGTACCAGGCCCGCCAGGTTTTAAAGTAAAACTTTCCATAGGTACTAACCCTTTAAATATACCAGTAGCGTGGTTTGTTTGTATTTTTAATATATTTATTATATCTTCTATTGTTTCTTTAGTAGGCTTTTTTTGAAATCTATCGTATAAGTTTTCGTAGCTTTTGCTAATAATAGCTCTATTGTTTTCCATTGTTTTTTCAAAAGTCACACCTTCTGGAGTAAGTAACTCTTTTATAGCATTTGCTTTTTCAATACTACTTGTTTTAGTATTTTCTAAAATTTTAGTAACTTTATTTTTAAATTGTAAACCCCAACCTGGAGTTTGTTTTTTCCCAGTAGAACTAGGCTGGTATACATCCTGTGGATAATCCTTTATATTACCTCTGCCTTCTAAAACGTCTTTACCAAATATTTCAACTAAAGCAGCGGCTCTTTCTTTCGTAGTACCAGCAGCGCTTAAACGTTCTTGTTTTTTTGTTTTTGGATTATAGACTTTTATTCTTTTACCAACACCTACAGTTGCAAGCAACGCGTTCTGTAATTGCAAACTTAAAGTTTCAAACGGCGGAAAGTCTTTTATAAATTCTTTTAAATTATTTAAATCTCTTTTGTAAGTTTTTTTAGATCCAAAACTGCTACCTGTTAGTGGTTTTTCAAGTTCTATTACTTTGCCATTTTTATCTTTTCCCAAATCAAGTTTTTTGCTTATTTCTGGAGATAAAGTGTTGTAGTTAGTTTCGTTTAAATTTTCTCTTTTTATAGCTTCTTCAAGTCCAATATTTTCTTCTTTTGCAATTTCTTCAATAATATCTTTTATTCTTCTAAAATCAGCTTCTTTTAAATCTTTATTGTTTTTTTCTAAAGTTTTCAACAAATTGCCAATTGGTGTAGCTTTATCAAGAGCTGATATAAGATCTTTAGGTGAATTTTTTACTAAATTTATAATTTCTTGATATTCATTTAGTTTAATTAAACTTTTTTGAAAATTAACAACTTTTTTGTTTATTGAAAAACTTAAACCAGGACTAACACTTAGTTTTTCAGCAATAATGTTTATTTGGTTTTCTGCAAGAAGTTTTTGTCTTTGTTGAGAGTTAAGATTAGGTAGTAAATCTATAGTTTGGCCTGGTTTTATTTCTATAAAAGGATTTTTTAAAATACTAGGAACAGCATCTACAAATCTTTTACCTACTGCTTTAGCTATAGCATCTTTTATACCATCAATTCTACCACCTTCATTTAAAACAATATCAGACCACTGGTCTTTAAAGTTTTCATAATTTATATTTTTCTTTTTATAAACTAAAGGACCACTACCTGCTTTATCTAAAGGTATACCTTCAGCATTAGCTTGCTCTTTAGACATTCTTACCTGATTACCATTTGCATCTAAAACAGGTTCAATAAACGCTTTAAATACGCCGCCTTTACCGCCTTTTAAAGAATTAGTCATAGTTTGAAGATCTACGCTTTTTACTAAGTCAAAACCTTCTTTGCTTGTTATGTATTTTCTATAACCACCTTTACCTTCGTTAAGCTTTTGCTTAACTAACTTAAATGATTCGTTAGATATTTCATTTAATATAGACGTTTTAAACTGTTGTGGCTTACCTTTAGCAACACTAGACGGTGTTATACCTTTGTTAAAAACATTTTCTATTGCTTTACTTACGTTTATTTTTGCTTGATCTATTTGAGTGTTTGTTAAATCTAAATCTCTTTTTATCTTAGAAACAGTAACCTCTACTTGCTCTTTTTTGCCAGCTTCAGCATTGATAATTTTTTCAGTAGTTTTATCTATTGTGGATGTAAATTCTGTTTTTCTAAAACCTTTAACACCTGTAGCAGTTCCTATTTTATTAGAAAGTTGAGACATTATCCAACCATCAAGATTATTGTTTTTAGAAGGTTTAAAACCTTTAATATGTTGTATTAAGTAAGGTTTAGTAGCATTGTATATTGAATTTAAAGCTTCTTGCCTACTCATGTTTTCATAAGTAGGTGTAGATAAAACCTTGCTTTTGTTGTCTAATTTAAGAACTATACTTTCAATGTTTGATTTATATTGTTCCGCTATTTTATTTATTAAAGCGCCTTCGCGTTCACCTATATTACCCCTAGCGTCTTTCATTCTTTCAGCAGCCTCAAACTTACCAGCGTCTTCAAGTCTTTTTATACTATTTTCAAACTCAATATTTTTACTAGATTCTTTTTCTTTTATGTTTCTTAAATCTATTTCTAGTTTTTTAACAACGTCTAAGCTTCTTGACGCGGCTTGTTTTGCTACACCTTTTTGTGTTATAGTTTCTTTGCCTTCTGCAAACTCTATTATTTTACTACTTAACTCACCTTTTTCAATACTTTTATTGTATTCTTTTAATAAATTATATATAGACTCTCCAGATGTGTCACCTATTTTTTCAAATCCTTTTCCTTTAAGTATATTTATTACAGCGCTTGTAACTTGTGTAAACTTGTTGTCAAATTTAACCTCTTTAGATCTTATTGCATCCGAAAAAGCAGTTAAATATTCTTCATAATATTTAGATTTATCTGCAACTTCATAGTTTTCTTTAATTCTTTTCTCTATAACTTCAATTTGTTTTGGAGTTAAAGTTTGTTTAAAAGCATCAATTAGCTTTATACCTTGCGAGGTTACGTTTCCTTTGGCGTCTCTAAAAGAATTTTTAATTATACCATGAAAAAGTTCATGGCTACCAACACTAACATCTCTAGTTTCTTTAGCTCTTTCTTTGTTTATAAAAACCGTATTTGATTTTCTATCCCAATAACCATTAGATTCTTTTACATTTTCAAATTTACCATTTTTCTTAAAATATTCTTTACCTGCTTCAGATTTTTCATATTGTTCTTGAAAAGCATTTTTTGTTAAAGCAGAATCATTTACTTTTATGTTTAATTTTGAAGCGGCTTTTTTAGTAAATTCAATGTCTTTTTCAAGTAATTTTTCTAAATTTTTACCATACTCAACGTCTAATTTGTTGATTTTTTCTAATTGTTGCTTTCTTTGCTCTTTAACTCTGTTTAACTCAAATTGTGCTAAAGGATTTGTTTTTAATTCTTTAACTAACGATTGTTCTTTTGCTGCTAAATTTCCATTTTCAATAAGAAGATCTATTAATTGTTGCCTTTCTTTAGAGCCTTTTTGGTATTTATTATTATTAGCAAAGTCTACAATTTGTTGACCACCTTTTCTAGCTTCTTTGATTAATTGTAAATAAGCTTTACTAGCCTCACCGGTTAAATTCATTTTATTTAAAATCAAGAAAGGATCTAGATTTGATAAAGCCTCTATATCTTTAGAGTCAAGGTTTTTGCCTTGTTTTAATTTGTTACCTATAACAGTTGCGTCAACATCATTTTTTAAGGTAAGTTCTTTATTTTTCTTAGCAGCGTCTTTAGCTGCTTTTATATTATTGAATTGATCTATTGTTTTTAAATCATTTTCTAGTTTTTTTATTTTTTCTGTTTTTTGCTCTTTGTTAAGTTTTAAGTCTTGTTCAATTTCTTGTTTTAATTTTTTAAATTCAATTTCAGCTTTTTTTACATCATAAAACTTATCTTTTCCTATTTCAATACTAAAACTTTGCCCAGCGTTTTTAGCTTCTAAAGTGTTTTGTTTAAAAGCTAATATATCTTTTTGTAAAGCCCTACCCCAACCACCATGGGCAGCTCCAACAAAAGAAAGACCAATGTAGTTTTTAACCATATGGTCTATCGTTGCCATGTCTTTCCACTCCTCATGTTCTGCTAGCTTGCCTTCGTTTATTAAACTATTAGCATGTATAGTAGCTATTTCAGAAGTTATCATCGCAGCTGTACCTGTTGTAGATGAAAAAATATTTTGACCTAGCTTATTAGCTAACTTGCTTTTACCTACTAAACTTATTAAAGGGCTTATAAATTTAATTCTATTTCCTAAAACAAATTTAACTGCTTTTTCAGTAATACTATTACTAGCACCTAAAAAACCTGCGAACTTAGAATCAACAGCATGCGCATTTGTTGCTACCGCGCCTATTTGATCAGCAACGCCTAATGTTAATATTTCTTTTACGCCAGAAGCACCAACACCTTTACCACCAATTAAAACATCAACAGCTCCAGTGTAATATTTAGATTTAGATCCAAATTTTAAAAACTCACCAATTTTGTTAACTGTTTTTTGTACTGCTTTGTATCCAGGTAGTTTTTTAGCAGCTACAACAGTAAATATAAGACTGCTCATGTCCGTAGCAAGGTTTCTACCGCCTTCAAGAAGAGTTTCTTCAACCCTGTCTTTAATGTTTTTATCTTTTAAAACATCTTTGCCTTTTATACCATTTTCTTCAAGTATATTAACAAAAGCATCCGTGTAAGCGTCTTTAAATAAAACATTACCAGTATTATCATCAGTAAAACCTTCGCCAACAACCGCTTCTTGAATTCTAGTCATTGTTTCCATGAAAAAACCAGGTTTTTCAGTAGTAGTTAAATCGCTGTTTATTTGAATAGCTTTATTAATAGTTACAAAGTCTGTTAGTTTTTGATTAAAAGAAGCTGCTAAAGGGTGATCTCCTGGTAATTGATTTAAACCACCTATTAATTCGTTTGAGTCAGTTATTTTTTGAAGTCTTTCCGCGTCTTTATAAAAGTTCGTATTTGTTCCAAAAACTCCGCCAACAAACTGAGTAATGTCTTCAAACGTGCTTTTACCCTCACTTATAGCTACTTTTCTTTTGTTAGCCTCTTTAGACAACGCTAAAAGCTCGTAATACTCTTTTAATCTAATTTCTTTTAAATAATCTAAATCACTCGATTCAGCTATTTTATTAGCATCATCATTTATTTTTTTGTTTGAATTTTTAGTTTCATCATTTGCTTTTTCTAAAGCAATAAAACCACCATTTTCAAAATCATACAATAAGTCTCCAGCGTTTGCTTTTTCTCTAGCCTCTTTCAACAAGTTTTTTTTGAAAGTTATTGTTTTTTCAGAATTTTCAGAAAGCCACTTTGGATCGTTTAACATATCCTGCATGTCTTTAATGTGTTTTGCGTCTGGATTTAAAAAACTTTCACCAATAGTGCTTATTTTATCTAAAATAACCTGCTTAGGATTTAACTCCATGTCGGTTAATTCTAAATCGTTATTATATTCTTTTAAACCGTTTTCAACAGTCCACTCTTCTCTAGAGTTAGCTAAGCTCTCGTCAGTTACACCTAAGTTTTTTAGTTTTGTATTGTAATTATTAATAACAGCGCCTTGCGCTATAGGTGCTTTTATATTTGCAGAAATAACCTTTAAACTGTCTGAGTCTTTGTCTCTATTAACAAACTCTTGTTTTTCATTAAAACTATTAATCCAAACGTCATTTTTAAGAGTTTCGTAAGTTGTTTTTTTCTTCTTTTTTTCAACTATAGGATCAACATAACCTGGAGCGTCTTGCTCAGTTGATACCTCTTGACCCGGCTTTTGTGATCCCAAAAAAGTAGGTTCCAAAGGTAAAGCCATATCTGGCTGAACCACTTCGGGTGCAGCATTTATTTCCTGATCCACAGTCACACCCGTTTGTTGTGAATCGTTTGCTCCCCCCGACTCGGAAGATTGTTTATTTTTAAAAGCTTCAATCAAAGGTATCATATCTTCTTTAGACATACCTTGGTTTACTAAACTTTGTATATATTCTTGTAAATCCATACTATTAAATTTTATTATTTTTCCTAATTTAAGTAGAAGTCAACTTGTTCTTCTGTTGTTAAAGTATCAAAGTAATCTCTCTTTTCTTCCCTTGACATAGTGTCAAACAATGAGAGGGTTCCTTGTTTGTCATTTGCCTTAGTGCTATCTAAATAACTAAACTTATTTTTTAAACTCATTGAATTAAAAATATTAGATCTATCACTAATTTTTTTATTATAACCACTAGGATTGTTACCCATTTCGTTTAACTTATTAAAAGTCTTCTGTACGTTAGCTTTTAGATTCTTGTCTCTTATATCTTTATCGTAAAATACTTCGTCAAATTCACCACGCATACTAACAGCCATTTTACCTCTTAATATTTCACCTAAGTTTTCAACAGTAGGACCTTCGTCACCAAAAGCGTGAGCGATCATTTTACCTTCTTTATCTAATTCAAATATTATACTTTTAGGATCTTTAAGTTTTTTTCTTAGTTTGTTTGTTTCATTTTCAGAAAGTTCTGTTCCGTCAGCTAAAATAAATAATTCACCATCTTCATCTAAGTTAGATTCAAACAACTCTAAAGCCTGTTGTTTTGTTTTAAATTGTACGCCAGCGCTACCCTCTCCAGTAGCAAAGACATTCAAAATATCTGTTACCTTACTAATATTTGCATTGTAAAGCTCTTGTTCTGCTTTAGGCGTGCCTTCTTCTCCTTGCTTCCACCAAGGGCCTTGAACATTTTTGAAACCTTCAATGGCGGTGTTAACACTAGAATTCATTGCTAATATTCTTTTGGAATAGTTATCGCTTGTTGAATCAGATCCACTTCCATCACTTGTTGGAGTTGTTAAACCTTGTGACGTATCTTTTCTTGGATCATAAAGCTCAGCTATACCAGTATCTTTGTTAACTTTAAATCCTGCTGTTTTCTTTAAAAATTCATTTTTTAAATATCTTTGTGCTAATGAGTCTTTAAAGTCTTTATGTTGTTGCATTATTTGATCAGTAGCTTCTTCCATAGTAATTGTTCTACCTTCGCTATTAGCAGATTCAAACAGTTCCCTAGCTTCAGACTGCACTGCGTCCGCGTTAAATCTTCCATGTCTAGGCTCAATAGCATTTAACATAGCTCTTTCGTCTTTTGTTAAAAACTCAGCGGAGCGCATATCTTGCACTATACCAGGTAACATGCTTTGGTTATTAATAGCCCATTGGTTAGCAGCTTGTTCAGCGCTTACTGACGCTGAGTCACCATACTCGTTAAGTATTGTTGTTACTTTTGTATTATACTCTTTAGAACCATCGTTGTTTAAGCTTGTAAAAGCAGCTGTACTTGTTGGTGCTGTTTTAAATTGAGGGTTACCAGCAAAGCTTGTAGCAGCTTCGTTTACTTTATTATCAGATCTTAAATTCATTTTTTCATTAACAGTGTTTACGTTGATTTTGTTTTCAAAATCTATAAATTTACCATTAACTAAATATCCACCAGAACCATTTTGTACTGTTGGTATAGCTTTACCATCGTTATAAGCTTGTCTAAAATCATCTAAAGTAGTTCCTTGATCAACAAAAAGTTCATTTAAATTACTTGCGTTTTTACTATATAATTCTGAATCTGAATCAACATCTAGTATATGAGCTAAAGAAGCGTTTGCTGTTACTAAATTTTGATAAGAACTTCTTATTTCTTTTTTTCTTTCTTCAGTAGTATTTTTATTTAAAAGTTCATCTCTAAAACCTATTAACGTATTTTTAGTTGAATTTTTAATATCAACATTTGGATTCCATACACCTGTATCAAAATATTCACCACCTACTAATTCAATGTCTTTTATTGAACTTGCGTCTAGTTTTCTTTCTTCTTCTTTTACTTTTTCTTCAACTTCTTGCTCTTCCATAAGGTCCATACCAGGTTGTAAACCTTGTTTAAAACCTTTATCAAAAGCACCATAATCTGTTATACCTAACCTAGGGTTTTCATACGTTCCTCCAGTTGTTACAAATGGGTTGTAGTAAGTTTTATTGTTTTGTTTTGCCATTATATTAATTTAAATTCTACGTCAAGTTTAGAGTAATCTACTCTATCAAAGCCGTCTTTGTGTTTTATAATTGCGTTTGTTGGTATTTCATCTGACATAACTCCTTGATAAACACCTTCGCCAAAGTTTTTATTTATATATTCAAAAGAATAAACATTTAAACCACTATTTGATTTACTTATTAATTTTATATTTTTCTTTAATCTTTTATCTGATACAAATCCAATTCCTGAAATTTGATTATTTACATCGTTAATTGCTTGTTGTTGTGCTGGTGTTAAGCTATTGTAACTTGAGGAATACGAATCTTCGCTAACAGGTATGTTATTATTACCTCCTCCAAAACCTCCAGCCATTGCAAAGCTACCTAAACCACCTATTGCTTGACCAAAACCAGCCATTGCTTGTCCGCCATAAGCAGCAGCTTGTTGACTTGCGGAACTTGATAAACTAGAAAGTCTATTTAATTGTTGCATTTCTCTACGCTCAGTAGCACCAAACATAAATTGCTTGCCTTTAGCCTCTGCTTGAAATAATTGACCTTGTAACTGTTGTTGTCCTTGTGCTCTTAGTTTTGCATTTTGAGCTTCTTGTTGTTCTATACTTGCTGCTATACCTCTTTTAGATTTTAAAGCAGCTTGAGCTAAAGCAGTTGCACCACCAGCACTTGCTCCAGTTGCTCTTAAAGTATCTAAACTACTAGCTAAAGATAAATCAGCTTGTTCTGCTTTCATTTCAGCAGCTTGAGTTGCAACTTGTAGATTAGCAAAAGGATTACTAAGCATGTTGGCAGCGTTTTCAAAAGGATTTATTATCTCTTGTCTATTGTTTTCTAGTTCACGCATTCTAGCGTCTATAGCTCTTTGTTTTGCTGCAGCTGCTCTTTTTGCTTTTCTTGCGCCAAAACCTTGGAATAATCCTCCAACTATTTGTGCTCCAGCTGCTATTAGTGGTAATGCCATATTTTTATATTTTAATTTGATGACAGAACAACATCGCTATTTACAGCGAATAATTCTGCTTTAGTTGTTTGACTTGCTATTGAATCTGAAGGCGACCAATATTGTAATTTTACTTTACTAAAATAACCTCTTATACCAGACGTATCTAATCCGGTTACTTGACCTTGGCTTGTTATAGTAGTATTATTCCTTAAATGACCATGATATTTACCCTCTTTTTTCAAAAACTTTATAGGAATTGATAAAGAAGAAACTACTGCTTCACTGCTTAACACTGGCCAAGCTTGTTCAACATCTGTAGACGATGATTCCATTTTCCAACCTTTAGTACCTTCATAACCTATAGTTAAAAAACTTTTTATAGTACTAGGTTGATCGTTAAAAACAAACTCTACAAAAGCAGGATCAGCAAAAGAAGAATCATAAAACAAAGCTCTAGGTACGTCTTTTCTGTAATGCTCATATAGATTCGCATTGTTAAATGTATAAAACTTATTTTTTAAACTTAAGCCAAAAGTAGGGTCATATGTAAAAAATGATGTCCAACCGCTTGATTTTTCACCATAACACAATGTTTTAAAACCAGAGCTATCTACAGTAGTAGTTAAAGATTCAGCTAATGTACTTCCACCTATAGAGTTTCCTTTTAACGAAATAACATACTTTTGTTTTCTTTCATCATAAGCGCCATATATAATATCAGACAAAGGTAATGAATCGTTAAAAAAGCTTCTCATACCTGCATCAGATATAGGTGTTAAACCGTCTTGTGATAATCTTAATATTGTACTTCTGTTTTTATCAGCAAAGTACTTTCTATTTCCATAAACAGCAAAGCTTTCTGGATTTTTACTTATACCAAACTTTCCTGAAAAAGGAACTATTTGTCCTATAACAAGATTAGACGATGCTGTAAGCGGTGATCCTTCAGCTGTAAATATTGCATCTTTATCAATTAAAGCTTTATTAACTTTGTTTTCTTGAAATATTATTAAGTTAGTGTCTTCTGCGTATAACTTTTGTATTGAACCATTAGCTACGTCAACGGCTTTTGTAATAGGTTCATTGATAGCAAACTGATTTGTGTTATTTACTTTTGTTTTAGCATTAAAAACACCAGAATAAATCATAGCATTTTCTCTAACTCTAGGTGAATACTCATCATCTACTAAATACGCTTTAACACCAAAGTCAACACTTGTATTATTAAAACCACCTTTGATTCTTGATTCTTCAATATGCCAAGTTCCTTCTGATTCTCCTCCTGCTAATGCAAAGGTGTTATAATATGCTATTTCTATAGTCGCGCTCATGTTTATTTTTTTTTAGCTTTCTAACTGACACTGAGAGTAGCCTTGTACTACACCGCTTTCGTTGACAGAAAAAGTAGCATATTGTTTATACATTGTGTCAACTCCAGGTGCTTGGTCATCATCTACTGACTCTAGTATTTTATACGGTCCTTGTGCAATAAAGTTTGCGTTAGAATAAGCTGAATCATATAAAATATTACCATTACTTAAAACGTTTTGACCAAAACCATTTGTTATAACCTCTCCACCATTTCCAGTTTCAGCAAAACCTGTTATGCTTTGATTAACATTAGATTCATAATCTAAATCACAGTCACCTGACTTAAATCTCACTCCTGTTCTAGCTTGACCTATTTTTAATTCAACATCAACATAAGCCCAATTGCTATTATCTGTATCTCCATCAGAAATTGTAACTCTAATAGTTCTGTCATCTGAGCTCAAACCTTCAGAACCGTCATTTAATTGTTGGTTAGTAACGTGTTCTCCGTTAAAAAACTGATTAGCGTAAAAGTAACTTGTTGTTTTTATTTTTAATAAAGTTCCATCAAACTCAGCTGTAAACATTCCAAAATTATTAAAACCCGAAGCTTCACCACCTTGCCAAGTTAAAGGAAAGTAGCTAGTGTCTATAACAGCTGTTGTAAAAGTATTGCTCGGTCCAGTTTGATCGTAAACATCTAAACCACCATCAGATAAAGTAGCTGTTCTGCTTGGAAAAGATAAATGAACTTGTAAGTACTCACTTTCAAAATTTGGATTACCAGAACCATTACTAACATCACATGTAAAAATTGTGTAACCTTCTCCAGATTCCCAAGGAATAGTAGCCTCCATTAACTCTTGAGGTAAATTTGCTTGTATCAAACATGGACTGTTTTCTAGAGTTATTGGTAAAATTTCTGTGGCTGTTGTTCCACCATTTTCAGAAATATTTATACTAATATTAAATTGATTTCTATCTGGCTCTATTGGATGCCAAACAAAACCCTGACCATTTAAATCTAAATCATTACCGTTTATTAAAAACGAATTAGAACTAGAATTAAACTCTAAATTAGTAGTATCAATAGAGCTTATGCTAAAAGTAAAAATATTTGTTACAGAACCTTCAGCTGTTAAAGATCCAACAGTAGAATTGTTGTTATTGCTATTTTGTTCATTAAAATTACTAGAATCTATTGAAAGATTAGTAGGTTCTGAGCTTGATACATTAGCTTGTAAATTTAAATCAGAAACTAAACCACTTGTTGACGTTTCGTAAAATATATCTAACTTAGATTTAAAAGGCTCAGTTTCAAAAACTGATAAACCTGTTATAACAGCAACAGGTGAATTATCTACATTTCTAAAAGTAAATATATCATTACTTGCTACAGTTACTTTATTTGTAAGTTGAATTTCTTGATAAATTGTATCGCCTATTTTTCTGTTACTTATAGATTTTACTTTTGTAAATTCTTTAAATGTTAATCTTTCTCCATTAACTCCACCATCTACTGTTGTTATTGCTTGATCTAAAGATAAGATAGTTATACCTGGATTTCCATTTGTTTTAAGTAGTCTTTCTCTTTTTATAATTGTTGGTCTAAAAACTTCACCGTTAGCGTTTGTTGTATTAATAGAAGAATTATCATGATCAACGTAGTCACCTACTTTTATCATTTGCTCATTTTCATTTACTTCAGAACCACCGCTTGTGTGGTTTTCTTGTATTCTTAATGTTTTTTTATTAGTTAAAGGCACGCCGCCCTGTTCGTTAATAACAACAACTATAGGGTCAGCAAACGATCCGTTGTTAGAAGAA
>VMHT01185010.1_pt1 | contig 12420 bp, 13 predicted proteins | sample 4693611 | NCBI WGS metagenome assembly VMHT01 (sample SAMN12280063, study PRJNA550983) | marine metagenome | isolation source: seawater sampled from same location over 5 years 0.02-0.2 micron viral filtrate | place: USA: collected off the coast of southern California halfway between the port... ...
GTCTACGCCAGCGGCGTGGATAACTAGCTGCCCAGCGCCATCGGTGTCCAACGTGACGTTGTCTATATTGATGCGGTTAGCGTTGATTGTTCCCGTAGTGATAACGCCGCCAGAGATAGCAGTGACGTTCGTGTTCACCTGCCCGCCAGTGATGAACCCACTGTTATTTGTCAGGTCAGAGATGTTTGACCCGTTAATGACAATAGCGCCTGCGCTGATTATCCCCGACACATCTAACCTGGCAGTCGGAACCGTACCCGAAGAAATGTTTGAGCCGTTGATATTCGAGATCGAGACCTGTGAGGCATTTATCGATCCCGCTGTAACAGCACCGAGGTTAGCTGAGATAGCAGCGAGATTCGAGACGTTTAGCTTATTCGCGTCGATGGTTGAAGCCGCTATCTTTCCGCCCGTTATCGCATTCGATTGGATGTTCGAGGACTGGATAAATTCAAACGTACCTATGGCAGCGACCACTGCCGCCGTGGTGATAGACGAGCTTTGGATTGCACCGATCACCGCTGAATCTGCGAATATCTCAGAGGTATCAAGTTGGGCTGACGTTATCGTTGATGCCGCTATCTCTGATGCCGTGACAGCGTTTGCTGCTATGGCATTCGCAGTGACGGAATCCGCTGCCAGCTTGACCGCACTAATCGCCCCGCTTGCGATGGAATCAGCGACCACGGCCCCGGCCTGAATGGATGCTGTCGAAATCTGGCCCGCCGTGAGGCTAGATGCCTGCACTTGTCCGAAGACCTGTGTGGCTAGATTCACTTGGTCATCAAGGTCTGCCGCTGATATAGCCTTCGTCCACGAAGTTCCGCTGTACCGATAGAGCTTGTTGTCACTGGTCAGCATCACCACTCGACCAGTCGTCAAGTTGGTAGTCGGCAGAACGCTCACTCTTTCAACAGGTCTCACCGTATCGCTGAACAGATTCTCGCCCAAAGTGCCTGACAAGTCGGCAGTGCTTACTAAGGTCGTGAATGCAGGAACCGACGAGTCGTAGCGGTAGAGCTTCTTGTCACTGGTGAGGAAGACAATCGACGGCCCAGTGTAACCAGTTGGTGATGGCAGACTCGTAACTGCTGAGATTGGCTCAACACCGCTAGCAAACGAAGCCGCAGTTATTGATCCGGGATTTACCGATGATGCCGTGAAAAGGTCTGTCGTCCACGCTGAGCCTGTCCAAACGAATAAGGTGCTTGTGGTCGTCAGGAACTTAATCTGTCCGACATGCGCTCCTGTGACGCCTGAGAGGGTGCTTACTGGCTCAATGCCGAAAGCATTGCCAGCGGCTAGCTCATCGAGGACGTTTTGCGCTAGATCATTAAGCACGACCTTCTGTGTCGTGGCATTTACTGATGCGGTAAACCCAGAGAGGTTGCCAGAGCGGTCAGCACTCCTCAGCCAAAAGTATCGAGTGACGTTATTAGCTAATCCGGTGACTGTATGCTGGTCGGTCTTCGATCTGACGATGAGGGTCGATGTGGCTTGGTTGTCTACTGTATTCTGGAAGATCTCCACATAGGCCAGATCGCTGTCCGAAGGTAACTCGAAATCGAGCTTTATCTGCTGGATACCACCTGTCGCAGTGACGCTAGAAGGTACGGCTGGTGGTGTCTGGTCGCCTTGCAGCGTGATATTCGCAGTAACGAACGCCGACACTTTGCCGGTCAGTGAGACTGCGCGAACCTTAAACTGGAACTCCTCTAGCTCCTCCATGCCAGTGATGACCGTGGAATCGCCATAGACGTTAATAGATGAGAAGTCGGTGTCTGCGCCGGAGATGGCTTCATTCACGCCGCCATAGTTTAATTCGATGGTTGTAGCACTAGCGACAGAGCCATAATCTTCCGTCGCAGTGTACGAATTAGCTACGGCTCCAAGGTCTATCTCGCCCGCGCTGGTTCGCTTGAACTGCACCTCGTAGAAAGAGACATAAGTGTTTGCTACTGGTGGCGTCCATTTGGCCTTGATAGCAGGGAGCACGGAGCCGTCATTACCTAGAGCCGTGGTCTCTGTAAGGGTCAATCCGGTCGGAGGGTCTTGCGTAGGCGTATCGTCAACGATGTCGGAATAGTCAGGGTTATTCGGCCCGACGGTAGCGATCACGTTTGAAGTATCTGAGTCGGGGTTTCGGTCTGACTTTACGAAGGGCTGGCTGCTGTTCTTATCACCGGCATATGCAAACGCTCTCACCCAATAGTAACGCTGATTCCCCACAACCACTGGGTCGATATGATTAAACGCATCGTGGAAGAACTGCGTCCCTCTCGTCTCACCGATCAATTTGGCGTTAGCCCATGACGAGTCCGCAGACGCATAGACTGCAATCGTCTCAAAAAGTTTAGGGTTGACTGGGTTAGTCCAGTTCAACTCAATATGCTTTAGCCCGCCATTCGCCGTCAGATTCTGTGGGTCTGGTACACCACGGAAGCCTTCTGTGATAACCCCGCTTGCTGAGATCGTGCTGTATTCGCTCGCCGCTGGGTCTGCGTATGATCCTGAGTCGTCCTCTAACAGTGTGAGGTTGACCACCCCGTCTTGAGTATCGGAGAAAGACCAAGCAGCACAACGGAATACCTTGTTGGAGTAATTAAGCTCCGAGACTGTGACTTGCACCCTGTCGCCTACGTCCACACGAAGCCCTGTCAGGTTCGCTGGGAACGTGATTACCTTCTGCTGATCTGATAGCTGGATTTGCTTGTTCGCTATCCTTTGAGCCATGAAGCTGGTGTTCGTGAACGGCAACTGCACGTCTCGGATAAGAACTTCGTTGTTATCTCTGCTCAGTGCGCTCGTAAGCTGTACTTCTGGCGCTTCCACGCTTTTGTGATTCTGCGAAGGGTCGATGAAAATAGGTCTGATGGTGTTAAATCGGTCACCTCGCTCGACGGAGGTTTTCACACCAATAGCACCCGCCAGGTCGTCTTCATCAAGGCTTTCAGTAGGAGCCTCGTAGATTCCTGCCCTGATCGTGTAGATACCATTTGAGTAGACCAAGGTGCCGTTCATGCTGGACATGAGCTTGTTGATGTTCGCTCTGTGGCTGTCTCCTGCGAATAGGACGCCGTTAGCGGTAAATCGCTTTTCTGTACCAGAGGATGGAACTGCTACTGTCACGTCACAAGCATCAGCCGCAGTCACTACCGCCGCCCAGTCTATCTTGCTAGTGGGGACGCTAAGGCCGAACTTCGTATCGGTGAGATAGTTAGCAACACAAAGAGCAGGGTTCTCGCTCCACGCTTGGTAAGTAGCATTGCTTGGGTTAGCTCCTGCTGAATTGCCAGCAGCGACATCTAGTCGCGGGTCATATATGTCTTTTTTGCCCTTCACCAAAGCCTTGATGTTCGTAGGCTTCAGCCTGTCCCACACTTCTTGCGATGAGTCGGTCAACCGCCACTTCGTCACTAGGTAGGCGATGCCCCTAGCTCTATGGGCCGAAGTCCAAGCTGTGAACGGAGTGGTTAGCAGGGAGCTTGATGTTTGGGTGCTTGATCCTGTCTTGCGCTCAACGAAACAGATGGTCGTGGAAGGGTCTTCCGTTGTAGGGCCAAAGCTGCCAGTCGTTACTGCATTACCCGAAAAAGACGCATTTGGGATTCGAGTATTATCGAAGAATATGTCTGTGACCGACTCGCATTCATGCCCTGTAAGAGCGATAGCATGGTAGAGATCCTTGTTGTCCGTCCCAGCAACTCCGACGAAGAATATTGGCCCAGAAACTAGCGCCTCACCATAGACGACTTTCTGTACTTCAATCGTGCCCCTGACTGTCTGCTGTCTGGTTGTGTCAGTATCTGACTGAGGCAGAGAGATATCAGGCATTAAGCCTTTGATTGCGAACGGTGCCGATAATATCGCGGTGCCTGCAATGATGCTGCCCGCTGCGCCGAATGACGCACCAGTAGCGATAACGCCTACAGTCTCAACTGCGCCTAGTATTACCGTGCCAATTAGCTTGACGGCTGCAATAACCTCCATCTATGCGCTCCAGCCAGCCAGAACATAACGCTCTGGAACCCTCGCCATGCCGCGAGATGTCAAACAGACCACATAACCGCCTAGCTTTATGCCGCAAACTTGATCGACTATCGGAAGCCTCACGACACAAGGATCGCCGTCCTGCAATGTTGACGATGGTTCGCCCAGAATAGAACCTATAAACTCCAACAAGCTGCCCTCTCTACCTACCAAAAGCTCCGCTTGAGCTTGAGATTCGTACACGAAGTCAGTTGAGTAGTCTTTGCCAGTTAACTCTTTCACGACGAAGGCGATAAACTGGCAGCAGTCAGCATCGCCATACTTGAACTGACGACGTTGCCACTTATTGAGTGCAGCGTGAACTCTCACCGGTATGGGTTCTCAGGGCTATTTCTATAGTTGTCCATTGGGTTCGCATTTGACCCACCTCCAGCAATCGCATCGGAGTTTGGATCGCCCCAGCGTATTTTCGCGCCTTCTATATCAGCCATGAACTCAAAGGCTAGATCGCCAGAGAAGTCGTTTTGTAGCTGCGCGTCGGTATATTTTAGATTAGATGATTTGTCGAACCGTGCTAGCTCTGACTCTGCCGTGAGTGAGATCACATCACCGCTTGCTGCACCGATGGACACATCCATCTGATCCATAGCGCCTTCCCAGACAATCGTTGGGTCAGCGAGAAGTGCGTCATCAGAATCAAGGACTCCCAGATACACCTTAACGGGGTGCATGTAATAGTCCTCGGTCAAAGCAGCGCCGGAGATGGTCGCATCTAATCCAGAGAGCGAGAGGGTTATCTTGTAAGGGCTAACGTCTGCGCCTTCTTCGATCTGGCTAATTTCGCCAAGATCTCCGACGCCCAGCCAATCGTGACCGCCCCAAGTATAGGTGCCGATGGAGTTGTGCAGGTAAACCGTGCCCGATGGAAACTGTAGCTCACCAAACGTAACCAGCGCGACATGCTGCGACGATAGCGCAGTCAGTACATTGGACGGAAACCCACGGCTCACGCGAGAACATCCTCTACAGCCTCAATCGTGAAACTCGAACTGATGTCTCTCTGAGTATCCCAAGACGCTGGCCCTGCCAACATGAATACACCAGATACCGGGGTCAGATAGTCCACGACTGTATTGTTCGCTGCTGTCTTTCTAATTGGTGGGGCAATGGACAAAGTAACATTGCCAGAGGCATCCGAGTTAGCGTCAGCAATGACCATGTGAAGCTCGTTGTTGAACGAGATGTAGTCTCCCGCCCTCAAGTAATTATTGACCGATGCCGTCGCACCATCACACACCAAGCTGGTGCCAGATTGCGTACCGCCGTTGATAAGTAACGTACCGCCACCTGCGCCCCTTCGAGTATAGGAGTGATCGTGCAGTGTGAATCTATGCTGCTGTCCGTTTAGTTTGACCACGAACGCCTGCATCTCTCGTCTGTCGTCGCCAGTGAGGTTCGTGAACTGCAAGCTCGCTCGCCACAGTGAGCCTTTGCGCGAGGAAGTTTGTATCGCATTAGTCAGCGGTGACTGAAATGTGCGGGTGTTAGCAACAAGCTCAAAGGTATTCGTCGTGGGCGTGATGCTGGGGAATGCAAATGTGGTCACGCGAACCGCCTCCTACGCATCAGATCTTGGATTGTCATTATAGTCTGCTGGCTGGTCTGAGCCATAGCGGTTTTGATCTTCTGGTCTACATCAGCGCCAGAGCCGCGAGCATCGACGTTGTTAATAACTGTGATGCCAGCACCCTGACCTTTTGTATGGTCTATCACTGATTCATTCGGGTGAAGTGTAGCAAGGAAGCCGCCGCGCCCATCTATGCCTCCCGATCTCGCGCCCATGCCAGTGAAGCCGCCGCCCTCGAAGCTAGCGGACTTAATTTGAGCGACTTGCGCCAGACCGAACCCGACTGTCGCTATTGCTGCTAGCTGTCCAAACGGTGGAGGGAACGCAGCCAGTGCTTTCGTTGCAGCATCGTAGGTCTGCATAGTGGCTTGAGCTATGCGAAAGGCTTTGTTTACGGCGAACATCTCTTTGCTCATTCTCGACGAGGCAGTGAGTTGCTCATCTAAGTTGCTCAGAGTTTCTTCCTTGTTTTTCTTCTTCTCTCTACGCTCTTCGATGCTTTTGTTGATGTTGGATTGATTCAAAGCAAGCAGGACGGCGCTACCATCCTTTTCCAACTGCTCCATCTCTTTGCGGAGATTGGCTTGCTCTCTCAGAGCCGCAGTCGCTGCTCTCGTTCTTTCTGCGGTGGTATCCTGTGACTCAGCATAAGCGGCATTGACCGCTGCTATTCTTTCTAGGACTATGGTGGCTTCTTCGTTGACGGAGTTTTGTTCTCGTTGCGCTGCTGCGACTGCCTCAATCGCTGCTTTTAGAACTGGTTGTCGAGTGCGCCCCTGTCGTTTTCTTTCTAGGTCTTCCTCTGCTTTATTTACTTCCAGCTGTGCTTGTTTTTGTGCAGCTATCGCTTCAGCTTGCAACTCTTCATTCCGACGGATAGCCCTAGCACGCTCTGTTTCAGTCATGGAGGCTAGCGATGTTTGTACATCGTCTGCTGCTTCCTTCATTCGCTCTAGTGCATTCGTGCCACTAAAGAGAGACGAAATCAGCGGGCCAGCGACCGCTGCTGCAACGGCGATGAATGCACCGATCACTGCACCACCGGGGCCAAAGATCGAGGCTATTTGAGAACCCTGTTGCCCAAAGACGGTAGCCGCTGCTGTGCCACTTTGTAGCTGAACCGCTACGTCTTGAATCTGAAAGCCTAGCTGTTGAGAAGCGCCTCGGAAGTTTTTGAATCGCCCTGTGACGACTTGGGCATTCTTTGCGGTGCGATTAAGGTTTTTGTTAACCGAATCGAGGCCGCGTTTGGTTCTATCCTCTGCTGTAATTACTACTTTAGCGTCAGCCATTATCGCGCCCCAAAATGTTTAGGTAGGCTATCCACTCATTGAACTCACTGAGCGGCATCTGCTCTGCCTCACCTATCGTAATATGTAAGCGATCAGCTAAGGCAATGAGATTCAACCGAAACTGATCGCTAGTTAGTTTTTTTCCTGATCCTCAACACTGGTGATGGTGCTAAACATCTGAGCAGCGATCTCGCTAACTATCGCGCTTTCCTCACCCATCAGGTCGTGGCGATCCTCTGCCGTGCCGAAGATGCGCTCATTTGACTCGTCGGTAGCCTTCAAGCAGATAAGATCAACCATCGCCGGCAGCGTCATGTCACTCAAAAAACCGGGGTGCTTCTTTTGCATCTGGCCCATGTCATACGCCGTAATCGGATAGCAGTAAAAGACGAAAGGCTCGCCGCCTTCGTCTGCCCACTCTGCCACCTCAATTCGCTTAGGCTCAACCTTGCGCCGGTTGCGTAGCTCCCGAACCAGACCCATCAGTTCGTGCCTTCTGTGACCGCCCCTGATACTTGGAAGGCAAACTCGCCCTCAACTAGACCATCGAATGCTGCGCTGATCGTGTTGCTAGTCACAACCGCTGCCCCGCTGTAAAATTTCTCGCCTGATCCTGTGCCCGTGGGATGAATCTGGAAGTCGAGAGAATCTGCTGCATCAACCAACAACTGCACCGCATCGCTATCGTCCCAATAGACTGACATTGAAACGGTCGCATTCTTTAGCGAGCCAACATAAGTGCGTGCCGTTGCACCCATCACCGTAGTTTCTAGCGTGTCCGCTGTTTGCTCAATGCTGAAGTTTCGCACTTCCCCTGCCGCCGTCGCAGTACCGCCAGTGGCGGCCAGCTTTACGACTCCACCCGAACCTTTTGTTGTAGCCATTTTATTGCCCTCTAGGTTGTACCGCGAGTGAACTGATATTCGACTCGCACTGTAATAATGACCCCGCCTATCGGGTCAATGCTTCCATCATCAGTCTCGATGCTGGTTATCTGTGTGTCGATAGCGTTACCACCTCGTGTTCTATCGACATCTAACTTTTCCTCAATCGCCTCAACGATCTGATTCCTTGATGTGTCTATCGTGGTCGATTTGACGAAACAGACTAGCTCGTAGTCTATATTGCCAAAGCGACTGGATGTCGCGCCGCCTACCGTGGCGTCCTCTCTGCTTTCGTTAGTCGTCCTGACTAAGATCGCAGGGTATTGCGCGTTGCTTAGTTTATCAAAGTCGAAAGGCTCTCGCGTGACCAGCTTTATAGTGGGCGATGAGATAGCCTGCAACTGCGTCACGATATTGCTGGCGATGTTCTCTCGTACACTCACGTTCTACCCACGGCTGCTTTGATGTCTGTCGTGAACCTAGCCTGCAACCTTGTCTTTTCTTTGCTGTTGAATCCCATAAAAGGGCGAGTGCGCTGATTAAAGTTCGCCTTTTTGGTGGCTTGCTGGTTGTCAAAGAATATGACCGCTCGCCTACTGCTTTCACTCTTCACCTGCATCGACCTAAGCATCTGGCCTGTTGCGTTCAGATTCACTTTTGTCGGGTCGCTTTTGCGTAGCTTTTTTCTTCTGAATTCAATGTACTTCGGAGAGTAAGCGGGAAATGTACCGTTGATCCCTCGACCCTTGGCAGTGCGCTGCTTGATGATCTGCTGACCTAAGCCAGCCACACGCAATACCGCCTTGGGCAGCGCCGACTGAACCGCTCGCTTTTGTTTGGCAGTGATCTGCGTCAAATCCTTGGGCGTTATCTCTAGGTTGAGAATGACGCTCATCGAGTGAGCCGCCCATAGCTCACGATGTTGCGCTCGTCATCTTCTATTGAGCCGCTATTGTCATCGTCATATTCCACGCCGTCAGCGAACACTGCGACCAATTCCTCTTCATATCTCTGCTTATAGAAGTCGATCATCCCAAGGAAGCGATCATTCTCCACCCAGTTAGTTAGCTGAGGGAGAGCAAACTTCCAGAGGACTAGATAAGCGTTGCAGCGAGTCCATTGAGAATCTGTGAGGTAGGCCGTGACCATTTCTCCTGGCAAGCCTTTGCGATACCACCACTCATTGCGGATCGTTCGCAGCAAGTCAGCCTCTGCCTTCGCATGTTCCGCAGAAAAACTGCTAATGCCGAACTGCAAGATGTCAGGAACGAGTGCGACTAGATCAGAGTCTTGAGAGAAGGCCATATCAACTCCACTTGGTACGATCAGCCCAATATGCCGCTGATGCCGTTTTATCTCTACGACCTTTGGCTATGTTTGCCGCATGTCGCGCCTTGAACGATCTGCGCTTAGCCTTATCAGCTTCGCTCTCGCCCTTGCGTGGAGGTTTGGTGTCTGCACCCTGCTGACCGAATCGGATCATGCGAACCTTGTCGCCTTGTCGCGCTAATACGACGTGGCTTTTATTCGGGTGCTTGGGTGTACGTTTCGGGCGGTTGTATCCCTCGAAGCGCACGCCACGATATGTAATCGCCATGAGACCTCCAAAAAGGGCCAGCCCCGCAAGCTGGGGAGAATGCGAGGCTAGCCGAAACGCTTAGAGTGCGCTGTCGAACAGCATCTCTACGCCATAGCTGTCATCAAGCTCGCCCACACCATAAACGGCGGTGGCGTTAAGCTCGAATGCTCTCAATGACGCATCGCGCTGGGTCTCAATTTGGAAGTCACGCTTCATAGCGATTGCCATAGCCTCACGGCTGAATACAGCGCCTTTCGCATCGTCTGAACCATCAACTGTGATGTTAGATGACTCGTAGATGTCTACGCCTGCAATCGTGCCCACATAGCTGTTGACCATCGCCGTGTTTTGCGCTGTTCCACCATTTGGGTTAGCGAAGGTGTTGGTCAGATTAGCTTTTAGCTGATATGCCTGAAACGGATGCACAACCGCAAAGATGTCACCTTGAGCCTTGGCGTTACGCAAGGTAGCCGCAGCCTTGAAGATGTCAGCAACCGTGATCTCGGTACCTGCTCCACCCAATGCGGTAGAGAAGCCGTCGAACAATGCGATCAGGTCTGTGTCGATCTTCGTAGCAATAGAGTTACCTAGAACAGTGCCTAGCTCCTCTGCTGGGTTACCAGAACCCATAGCTGCAACGTCGGTCAGCACTACTTGTGCGCCAACTTCGCCGACTGTAATGCTTACAGATGAAGTTGAAACAGTGCTGCTGCTCATATCCGTGCCTTCGGTAAGGTCAGCGGCTGTTACTGCTGGGTACTTTGGCACTTGGATGGTTTTGCCTGCTTCGTCGCCAATGTTGTACATGGTAACGAGGCCCATCATCAGGCTCTCTTCTTCTGCCGTGAATCGGGCGGCTGCGATAATGTTCGCAAATAGGTCGTCAAGGGTGGTGCTGGTTGTAGCTGCCATGATTTAACTCCGGGGTCTGCTAAGTTTTCTTGCGGAGCGCGGCGTAGGCTTCTTTGCCCCCACTGCTCCAGTTATCTACCATATCAGCCACCGATGTAGGCTTCGGAGTCGCGCCACCAGCATTGCCCATTGTGCCTGCGCCACCTGCGGTAGCTCTTACAAAATGCGGACTAGCCGTTAAAAATTCGCTCACCGCTTCGTCTATTGAGAGCGGGTCTGCATTGTCGTTATAGCGCACTGTGCCGTTATCGTCTATCACTTCCACCATCCCATCATCGGATAGTCTTACGCGATTACGCAGCAAAGTGGCTACTTGCTCAGAGTCGATGGCATTATGCCTGTTCGCGGCAGTAAACAATGCACCGTCAATCTTGGTGCTATGCAATGCAGCGGTCAGCTTTGCTATCTCCTGATCTTTCTTCTCGTTAGTTTGCTTCAGCACTTGCTCAAACTCGCCTTTTTCTTTTTGGCGCTCTATCTGCGCCTGCTCACGCTCAAGCATGATCTGGCGAGCTTCCTCTAAGTTGATGCCGTCTAACTGCTTCTCAAACTTCTTACGCTCCCTGGCTAGACGATCCGATATAACGCGATCCATGTCTTCCTGGGTGTAAGTCTTTGACTCCTGAGTTGGTGTATCTTGCGCTGGCTCAGTCTCAACGCTTTCATCCATGATTTCGTCGCTCATGTAGCGATAACCTCTATTGAGTTGCGGCAATTTTTTGCCCTTTTCGGCACATTGTCAACCTTTGAGTTACTTACGCTTGCGGCCCATCGGTCGCTTGTTCTTTTTGTTCTTCTTCTTTTTGTCGTGCCCTGCATGATATGGCATCTCAAACCTCCACAAGTGGTAGCCAATGATGACGGCAGTTATAGCCGCCTCTTACGATAAACGGGTTGCCCGGAGCCTTGCCCGCCCATGATTCCCTGTCCCATATCCCTTGAATCTCTGCCTTGGTGTATTCGTTCTTGTGGTCGGTCTCATTGATGATGTCGCGGCAGAATTGCCGAGAGTCTGTGATCAGATCACCGTAATACTCAAAGGTCTCTATCCCCATTTCTTCAGCCGTTCTAGCCGTGATACTAGCCGAGAACTGACTGAGCGAATCTTCTGCGTAAGTTGTCGCATAACGCCGCAGATTATTGCCCAAGCGATCAGCAGCATATCTATTGTGAAGAGTCCTAATTGCATCCTCTCTAGCCTGTCCGGTAGCGTTTTGAGCCACTGCCACAAGTCTTCTAATTTCTTCCTGATCGCTCGCTTGATAGATTCCATTGATTGACCCTCTCAAATCCTTGATGAGTACGTCTCGGCTCTCCCCTACTAAGGTTGACCGATAGACACCATTGGCTAAAACGTCTAACTGCTGCTCTGCTATAGCCTCAAAGCCTTGGAATGACTGACGCTGCAAGGCCGATATAATCTCTGGCTCTACCCTGATGAAGTCGCCTAGCTCTGAGAACATCTCATACTGGCTAGCGTATAGGCTTGGATATTCTTCGATGAGTTGCTGAACAGCGACAAGGTATTCATCGGTCAGCGCACCCCTGATCTGATTGCGAGCCTGTAAAGCATAAGCAAGGTCAAAGAGCACGCCTTGGCGTACTGGGGCTGAACCCGCTATCGCTGCGATGCGCTCTTCTAGTCTTTGCAGTACGTCAGCGATCCGGCCTCGATGCGTGTCCGCTAACCGATTGACGATCTCTGCATATTCGTCGGGGGTCATTCTTCAGCTACAGGGAACTGCCCAAGCACCTGAGTCGTTGCAGTGATCTCATCGTGAGCTTGCATCAGCTTGTCATCGTCTAACACTAGGTCGGCGATTTGCTTGTCCACCTCTTGCTGCAAGGTAGCTGAGCGAACACCGCTGGCCTTCATCTGCTGCAAGAACAGCAACTCTTTCTCGTAATCTCTCACGTCGAATGAGTCGGGATAGAACACCTCCACATCGGGCGTAACATCTAGCCATCGACAGACGAAGCGCCACATCTGCTCCTCTGCTAGCTCTAGCAAGTCAGCCTTCTCTGACAGTTTGGCGTTGAGCATCTGGAACTCAGTCTGCATTGCTACGCCTGATTGCGTGATTGCTTCCGTTCCTCTGACTGCGCCCATATGCGCCATGCGATTGATGGCTTCCA
>VMHT01054857.1_pt1 | contig 12419 bp, 8 predicted proteins | sample 4693611 | NCBI WGS metagenome assembly VMHT01 (sample SAMN12280063, study PRJNA550983) | marine metagenome | isolation source: seawater sampled from same location over 5 years 0.02-0.2 micron viral filtrate | place: USA: collected off the coast of southern California halfway between the port... ...
AAATATGATATAGATCATTCAACATGGACCTTTACACCAAATGCAGGCCAAAATGTAGTAGCATATAGAGATACTACAGTAACAGGAACAAGTGGTAGTTATTATGTAAGTGCCTCTGCTAATCTAGCAGCTGGAAATTACGGATATACTGCAAGTGTCCAAGATGTTAAAGGGTTTAGAGCAGGAACTTTACAAAGTGATTTTGAAATATTACAAGCTGGAAATGGTACTTTACAAGGAGATAACCCTTCATATATAATAGAATCTTCAACTGGAACTGCTCAAGTTAAATCTAACCCAAATGGTTATTCACCAGGGCAAGCAGATTTAGATGTTAATTATGGGGGAACTGGATACAATGGAGCAGCAGTACAATCATATACTTCATCAAATGCTTTAATAGCTGTAACAAACACAGGTTTATTATCTGTAACAGGAGATATTAGTGGTTCTTATGTTTCTGGAAATACTATCACATCTACAATTACTTTTAGAGACCAATATGATAATATAGGAACTGGAACAGCAACAGTTAATGTTACTAATGATGTTGCACCTACAGTAGTTTATAATATAACTAATAATTTATTAACAGCTTCTATAGCAAATGCAGGAGTAACAATAGGTACTGTTACAGCTAATGATGCTCAAGGATTTAATGTAACAGATGTTAATTTAGGAGGAGCTGATCAAGGTAGTTTTAATTTGGTAGAAACTACTGGAGGACCTGCTGCTAATAGAGTATTTAATATCCAACCTTCAACTAATTTATCAGCTGCAACTTATAACATTACAGTAACAGCTAAAGATTCATATGGTCAAGAAACAACAGAAGCTCAAGCATTACCTGTAGTAGTCTATCCAAATATTCCTGAAGTATTTGTTTATATATCTTCAAGAGGTGCTAGTTCTAATTATGCTTCTAGTGTACCTAATATTAACCCACCTCAAACAGATGGAGTTTATTACTTAAATGATGCTTTAGGTACAGCAGGTCAAGTTGATAGACCATTTGGATTATGGAAAGCAGGAAGGTTAGGAGAATCTGGAAATATTACAACTACAGGAACTAATAACATGAGAATGGTAGTATCTGCAAGTGCAGGTCTTAGTGGAACTAGTTTAAATAATATTGTAAGTAATAATGTTTTTAATGCTTTAGCTAATGGGCAAACAGGTAATGCTGTATTTATTTTATACCCCTCATCTTCAGATGCTAGATTAACGGGAATACCTTCATCTATTGCAGAAAGCTATAATCCTGGAAGTCCAGTAGTAGGACAATATGTAGTAGAATATGCAAATCCTAATAGTGGTGATGATAAAGGAGTAACAGGAGCTATAATTTCATCAAGTATTCCAAGCTATGTATTAGATTTAGATGGAGCTGGATTTACAGCAAGTAATGGAACTATTGTTAATGATGGAGATTCTGGATATTATAGATATTGGTCAGTATTAACACCTACTCTTAACCCATGGAGCCAAACAACACTAAAATTTTATGTAACACCACAATCAGGATCAAGTCCAAACTAAAAATAAAAGATTATGCCATTATTCGGAACACGTGTAGGATTAAATTCAGATGCAATAACAGCAGGAACTCAACTTGCTAATGGAGAATATATTGCAGGGGTATTTAAAACATATTCAACACCTGCTGCTTTAGCTACAGCTATTCAATTCTCAGCAAGATTTAACACGGGCCAAATAGCTTATGTAAGTTCTTCCAATGAATTATTTATATGTAAATCTACTTTTGATGGTGGTTTAGGAGAAAATGTAATAACTACTTCATCATTTCAATTCCCTGGGGCAGGAACTACAAACACAGGTTCTTTATTAGTTACAGCTTCTATAGCAGGCAGTGATATAACTTTTGAAAAAGGAGATGGTTCTACTTTTACTTTAACTTTACCTGGAGGTGGGGGAAGTGGTATATTTGTAGAATCTGGATCAAGTGGAGTTTTTGCAGTTACATCTTCTTTACAAATAACAGGAAGTACATTAGGGATATCTCCCTTAACAACTACAGGAGCTAACATTACAGCTTCAAATTCAGGTACTGGTGGAGGTTCACAAAAATATGCCTTAATAAGTAGCCAATCAGTATGGCATTATTCAGACAATATAGGTGTTCCTACTTCAAAAGCTTGGGGCACAGATTTAGATGGTTCTTATTTTAAAAATTTTGATCAAAATACTGATACTGCTGAAATAGTAAGATTTATGGCAGGTTTATTAAGTTCTTCTGCACCTGATGCTTCTCCTAATACTAAAACATTTAATAACATAGGAGAACATATTATAAATAATACAATAGGTACTGCACCCTTAGGTAGAACACCAGGTAATACTACTAATAGTACTCTTACATATTTAATATCTCAAACTTTTACATCACCTGGTCAATCTTTATTTGATAGTGTTGGAAATATTTACACTAATGCTTCTTTTAATATTTCCTATTCTTCAAGCGCAGCAGGTACAACAATAGTTTCTTCATCCAATGATTCTCAGTTATTTGGTTTAGGCACTATAGGATTAACACTTGATGTTTCAGGCTCAACTAATTTTACATTTGAAAATAATAATGGTGGTATAGTTACTAATACATCACAATCTAGTGAAATTATATCAAAATCAGGTACAGGAACTTCTAATGGGTTAACTATAGGGAATATTAATACAAATAATCCATTAATTCCTAATGCATTTCAGGATGGTAAATTTACAAATATATTCTCTTCGGGATTATATAATAATGGTATAAGTTTAACAACTAAAGAATCTATAGGATTTTATGAAATAAGTGCATCTATTACTTTACAAACTGGAAGTAATGGTTATTTACCCGTAAAAAATGCAAGTGAAAGAATATTTTATGCACCTGTAAGTACTTTAAATACCAACATCCCAGATAATACCATTACTTTATCCAACCCATTTTCGGAATCAATATCAGCTACTTCTAGATCTTTATCAGGAGCACCATATTTACAAACTGCAAACTATCATATTTCAAATTCAATATCAGGTTTATTTAATCCTATGTATGCTGCAGCTACTGTAGCTCGTTTAACAGAGTCTGATGATTTAATAAGTTTATCTCACCCTACAAATGGAGCTTATTCAGCTTCAATAGCAGGAGGTACAATTCAAACTGAAAATGCGGTATTTACCTCTGCAGGAGTTGTACGAAATTTAAATGATATACCAAATGAAACAGATATTGTAAGGTTAACTTCAAGTATATCTTTTAATGCTGGAACTTCACAAGCTACTAATATTCAAACAACTGGATTAGGTACAACAAGTTTTTCAGTAATTTCTAGAACTACTAATAAAAACTCTACAGAAACTATAAAGCAAAGTGATACTTTTAATTATTTTAATGTAGGTACATTTAATCAACCAACAGACTCAGGTTCTTTAGCTTATTATGGTTATCCACAAGATGGGGACCCAGGAACACTTCAAGGAACTTCTGAAACTTTTAAGGGAGAAAAATTTAGAATTCAAATTGTTGATAGTTTATTAACAGGTCAATATTCAACAGCTGGACATTTTAATACCTCTTCATACTCTGAATACAATTTAGCTAAATATGATTTACAAGTTAAACCTGGAAATTTAATATTCCCTGGGGGAAATAATGAATATTGGCTAGCTAATCCAGATACAAGTACAGATTACAAATATTATGCCAGAGCATTTCAAGCTGATGGAAATACTAAAACTCAAATATCTTTTAATGCTGGTGTTTCTTTAATAGACTGGAATAGTAGTACAGATGGTGTAGCTGCAGCCATAATGTTTGAATCAGCTCAACAAGGAACAGCAATTCCATCAGGTGGAGGAGCTTTATTACCTAGAGCTAAATTATATGATTTTTCTAAATCTTCAGGAGGTGATCCTGCAGTAAACCAGGCACCAAGTGACCAATTAAATCCATTTTCTGTAAATATAGATGTAGGAATTAATTTTGGAGGTTCAAAATCAGGTACTACTTATAGCATGCCTCTAACAGATACACTTAATATGTTATTAAATAATACATATAGAAATTATATTATTTTAATAAGATATAAAGGAGATCCAACTCCTTTACAAAACATTTTAATTAATTATTAAAACACAAGTATTTATAAACGATATATAAAATAAAAACAAAACCAAATGACAACTTTTGCATCCTCATCCAAATCAAACCGTTTACTCCAGAGTAGGAGATATACAATAGCCCAGTTTGATACAGCTGAAGCCTATACTAATGTATTAGACTTAAATGCTGCAGAAATTTATACTCAACAAGCTTCACTTCCAACATCTTCTTTACCTTTTTCAGGATCACCTGATATAGGGGGAAGTACTCAAAATAATGAATTTATTCTTTCAGGGAGTGATAATATTGCTCAGTATAAGTATAGATTAGAGTTAACTCCTGGAAACATTGCAACTAGTGGAAAATATCAAACCTGGTTTGCTTTATCAAGTAGTGGCCATGATCCTTCAGTAGCAGTTACTATGCAGGTAATACAAGATAACCAACAAACAAGTTGGATTTCAAATAAATATCTTGCACCCTCTCTAGCAACTAAAGTAGCTGAATCCGCTGTTGAAGATAATGGAGGATATAATGTAGTAATTTCTAAGGGAGCTAACGAAGCAACAGCAGTAGCACTTTCAGGTAATGATTACCAATTTGATTATAAAACAGGTGTAGTTCAATTTGTAGGAACATCTCAAGCTCCATCAACAAGTGAACAACTTTATATATCAGGGTATGTTTATGTAGGTAAAACTTTAGCTGATGAATCCTTTGGTGGTAGTGGTGCTGGAGTAGGATTTCCATTCTCAGGCTCAGCAGTTATTACAGGATCTTTATTAATATCAGGAAGTGGGACAGATAGAACTTTAGAAATAGATGGTAGTATTAGCGCTAGTGCAGGTATAACGGGATCTTTATTTGGTACAGCAACAACTGCATCTTATGTTGAAAATGCCCAAACAGCATCATTTGTAACAACAGCTCAAACAGCATCTAATATTGACGCAGCTAATGTAACTGGAATTTTTACAAGTATTGCCTCTAATGGTACTATAAGTGGTAGTGGGTTAATAGAAGCTGTAGGAATGACAGCAAGTTTAGCTACATTTGGGTCAGCATCTATAGATTATTTAACAGTAAATACAGTAATATCTGGTTCTACTATTATTACCTCAGGTTCAAATACTTTAGGTGACGCAATGGATGATGTCCAAACCTTAATAGGTACTACTAAAATAACAGGTAGTGCTCAGATAACAGGATCATTAGGGGTATCTGGTTCTTTACAAATTCAAGGGATAGCAGATGTTTCGGCTTCTATAGCAGCAGCAGGAGGTGCAGCAGGAATATTTACTGAAACAGGTTCATTCTTTGCTACTTCAAATACTTTACAAGTAACGGGTAGTACATTAGAATCTACACCAATACCATCAGGAAACCCAGTATCTACTGAAGCGGGAGCTAAATATGCATTTTTAACAAGTCAATCAGCTTGGCATTTTAACCATAATGTAGGTGTACCTTCTTCAAACCCTTGGGGTTCTACAGGGTTAGGAGGTTCATATTTTGAAAATTTTAATCATAATTCAGATGTTTCAGAAATATTAAGATTTGTAGCAGGGCTATTAAGTTCTTCTGCACCAAATGCAACCCCTAACACAAATCTTTACACAGCTATTAATGAAAATATTAGTGGAGATAATAATGCTGCAACTTTAAATGGTATTGTTCCTTTATCTTCTACTGAAGCAAATATTATATATTTAAAAAGTAAAGGGTTTGCAGCAGATGGAGCTACTCTATTTAATGGTGTTTCATTAGCAAGTTCTAGAAAAGGACAATCTTCATATTCTATAAATTATTCAAATGTATCCTCTGGAGGTACAGCAGTTTCATCATCTACTTCATTCCCAAATGGTTCAGGTAATACTTTATTAGTTGGAGCTGGAACAGTTGGTTCAGTAGTAGATGTATCTGGTTCAAATAATTATAGATTTTCAGATCAAGCAGATGATACAGAAACTACTGTATCTGCTTCAAGTCAAATTATTTCACAAACTGGAGCAGGAAATAATGGTGGTCTTACTGTTGGCACAATTACAACAGCTAATCCTGTAGTAATACCAAATGCTTTTCAAGATGCTGTTTGGCAAAATGTATTTCCTGCAAGTATAGATGTAGGTAGTGGATTAAATATAGCAGGTACAAATTTATCTACTAAAGAATCTACAGGATATTATGAATTAAGTGCTTCTATAGCATACCAAACTGGAAGTGGTGGTTATACTCCAACTCAAGATGCTACAGAAAGAATTTTATATACTCCTTTAACAGATACATCTATAGCTAATAATTCATTATCACAAACAGGAAATTTCCAAGAAGCCTTAACAGCACAATCTCGTTCATTATCTGGAGCTCCATATTTAACAAATGCAACATATAGAATTTCAGGTTCCGTATTGGGCATGTTTAACCCTATGTACCAAGCTAGTACTACTATATCAAGGTTTATTGAAAGTGATGCTCAAGTAACTATGAGTGCTGCCCCTAATCATGCAGTAGTTGTAAGTACAAATGGTGGAACTATTCAAACATCTGATGCAGTATTCCCAGCAGGTGGTGGAACAGCAAGAGGAACAGGTGTTATTCCAACACAAGATGATTTTATTAGATTATCTGGAAGTTTAGAATTTGCAGCCGCAAATGAAATTACAAATATTCAACAAGGTACTAGTTTTTCTAAAACTGATTTTGATGTACTTACTAGAGCTAGGGGTAGAAAACCATCAGCAGGAGAAACACTATTAAATACTGAAACCATTAATATTCACACAGCTGGAACATTTAATCAACCAACAGACTCAGGTTCTTTAGCTTATTACGGTAGTTTACAAGATTATGACCCAGGAACACTTCAAGGAACTTCTGAAACTTTTAAGGGAGAAAAATTTAGAATTCAAATTGTTGACAGTTTATTAACTGGTAAATATTCAACAGCTGGACATTTTAATACCTCTTCATATTCTGAATACAATTTAGCTAAATATGATTTACAAGTTAAACCTGGAAATTTAATATTCCCAGGAAGTTCAAACTACAAATATTGGCTAGCTAATCCAGATACAAGTACAGATTACAAATATTATGCTAGAGCATTCCAAACTGATGGAAGTGTAAAAACAAGCTTAACCTTATCCCCTGGAGTAGATTTAGTGGATTGGAATAGTTCTACAGATGGTGTAGCAATTGCTATAATGTTTGAATCAGCTCAACAAGGAACAGCAATTCCATCAGGTGGAGGAGCCGTGTTACCTAGAGCTAAATTATATGATTTTTCTAAATCTTCAGGAGGTGATCCTGCAGTAAATCAGGCACCAAGTGACCAATTAAATCCCTTTTCTGTAAATATAGATGTAGGAATTAATTTTGGAGGTTCAAAAGCTGGATCAGGTGGAAGTGCTTCTTATAGTATGCCCTTAACAGATACACTTAATATGTTATTAAATAGTACATATAGAAACTATATACTATTAGTAAGATATAAAGGAGATCCAACTCCTTTAACAAATATAGGAGTATCTTATTAAGATATAAATAATAAATAGGGGTTAGCAAAAACACTAACCCCACATTTAAAATAATATTATAAATGAGTAAAGGATAATAATATCAAATGGCCACTTTTAATAAAGAAATAAAATCAAACAGACTTCTACAGAGTAAGAGATATACTATAGCCGAATTTGATACTTCTGAAGCTTATACTAATGTACTAGATTTAAATGCATCTGAAATATACACTCAAGAAGCTTCACTGCCAACATCTTCATTACCATATTCTCAAAGTAGCCAGGATGGAGATTATATTCTTTCTGGAAGTGATAATATTGCAAGGTATTATTATAGGTTAAGATTAACACCTTCTAATGTAGCCGTTGGTTCAAAGTATAATGCATATTTTGCTGTATCTGGTAGTGATGGGAATGCTATTAGTCCTCAAGTAATTCCTGAAGATCAATTAACTAATTGGATTTCAAATAAATATCTTGCACCCTCTCTAGCAACTAAAGTAGCGGAATCAACAACACCAAATAATGGGGGATATAATGTAGTAATTTCAAAAAATACATCAGCAGACGAACCTGATAACGCTATAGAATTATCAGGTAATGATTACCAATTTGATTATAAAACAGGTGTAGTTCAATTTATAAATGATTCAACTTCTCCTAATACAGGAGATTATATATATTTAACTGGGTATGTTTATGAAGGTCAAACATTAGACCAGTATATTTCATCTGGTACTTCAGGAGGAGGGACACCAGGAGGAGCAAATACACAAATTCAATTTAATAATAGTGATGTATTTGGGGGTAGTCCAAGACTTACGTTTGATACAACTACTGGTGCAACTACTGTAAGTGGAAGTTTAACCGTTGAAGGATCTGATTCAAATGATATATTTCTTATTAAAAGTGTAAGTACAAATATAGCTAAAGTAGACCAAGAGGGTAACTTTATATTAATAGAACGAATTGGTACCACTCCAACCGCAGTAGCTGGAGGAATTATGTATTCTTCTTCAGCTTTTTATGTAGGAATAGGATAGGCTACATATGTATAATGGATAAAATATTAACGATGTTAGAATTGATCTAACTAATTAAGACAAAAAACAAAATAAAATAAATATAACAACAATTAAAATTAAAATATAATGGCAAATTGGAAAAAAGTCGTAGTTAGTGGATCTAACTCAACATTAAAAAGTATAGGTGTGGGTGCAGCCCAACCTACAGGAGTATCAGGTGAAATATCTGCATCTGGAAAAATATTTGCAACTACAGCCGTATCTACGGGTCTTGGAAGTTACAACGTAGTAATTAAGGGAGCTAATGGTGAATTTCTTCAAACGGGTTCTGATGCAATTTCTCCATCCTTATCAGCATTAACATTAGGAGTAGGTTTAACTGGAACATCATATGATGGTTCAGGTGCAGTTACTACTACAGTAGATTCAGCTTCTTTAGCAGGTAATGGTTTATCTCCTGGTGCAGCTGGTTCAAATAACATTAATGTAGGTCAAGGTAGTAATATTACTGTAACTGCTGATGCAATTCATGTTAATTCAGGATCATTAGTAGATGCTACAAGAGGTTTATCAGCAGCTTTAGAAGCAGATAAAATATCTGTTAATGCAGGTGTTGGAGTTGGATTTGATGGACTTTCAGGTGCATTAACTGCCTCATTTGTTGCAGGAGCTAGTTTAAGCGCAGGTGATGCAATTTCATTATCAACAGACCCATACAATGGATTGGCTAATAGTACAATATCTGTTAATGCTTCTGCTTTAGCAGGTGTAGGTCTTGCAGATGATGGTTCTAATAATCTTACTTTAAAAAATTCAGGTAACTTTACACCTGGTGATTTATTAAAATGGAATAATACCTCAGGACAACTTGAAGATTCAGGTATTGTAGAATCCTCAAATCTTCTTACTTTAGGAGGTGGTAGTGATACAGTTTTAATCCCTGGTAATTTAGTAGTACAAGGAACAGCTTCGTTTTCACATGCTGATAACTTAGAAATTACTGATCCATTTATCCTTTTAAATTCTAGCTCTATAGATAACTCAGCTGCTGGTATTATTGGTGCTGTTAGTTCAACAATAGGAACAGGATGGGTTTATGGTGGTTCTTCATCACCTAGATTTGGAATGGTTACTGGTTCTTTATTAGCTCAAGGTGGAACAGCTGGTGGTAGAGTTGGAGATGCATCTTTACTAGTAAGTGCAACTACACTTGGTGGTGCAGATGGTGATACTAATATGGAAGCTACTGGTAACTTCTTAGTAGCTAGTGATGAAATTTATGTATACTTTTAAATAGTATATTTAATAATAATAATAAACTTTTTAAAAACATAAAATTATGGCATGGAAAAAAATAATACTCTCTGGATCAAATGCTCATCTTGCTTCAACTACTGTAGGTAGTTTCAACTCAGAAGATGGAGCCGCAGGGAATATATCTGCTAGTAGTGCATTATACGCCTCTACTAGAGATATCACCACAGGTGATAGGGATCAAATTGTAGTAGCTTTATCTTCTACAGAATTAGCTTTTGTAGATAGAGCAGAAATTACAAATGCATTTGATAATGCGTTAACTGCAGGAACAGGATTATTAGCAGGTGGAACATATAATGGTACTGCTGCTAGAACATTTGATGTAAATGTATCAAATTTAGCTGGTTCAGGTTTAACTGGTACTGGTGCTGATCTTGATGTAGTAGGCTCGGCAAATATTGGAGTAGGTTCAGGTAATATTAGTACTGGTATAGCAATAGCAGATGCAGATAGAGGATTAGAATATGATGAATTAAATGATGATTTAGGTCTTAATGTTGATGGTACAACTTTAAAACTTTCAGGTAATGCACTTGTTAAAACAGCTCCAAATGTTACAGGTGGTGTTACTGGATCAGTATTAACTATGGGAGATGGTATACAATCTTCAGGTACGTTTAAATTCAATACTGATAGAACACTACACGTAGATTCAGCTTCAATTGCATCAGAAGCAATACCAGCATATAATGATGCATTACAGTTAGGTACAGGATCAAATTCAGCTTTAGCAACAGGGAAACTTGTAGATTATAATTCAGGAATGAGAAATTCAACTTTTATAAGTGTTGATGGTACTAATATATCAGCAGGAGCTGTAGGAGCGATATCTAAAATACAAGGTACATTAAGTGTACAAGGTAGCACAGATTTTGCACATTCTGGAGATTTTAACGTAAAGGATAAATTTATAGTTATTAACTCAGGATCATCTCCAGCATTATCAGATTCTTTTGGTTTTTCTTCCCAAACAGGATCAAATGCAAGTTACCAAATGCAATTTAGTGGATCAGCCGGTACTGATACAGGAACATGGCATGCAGCACTTCCACCAACATTTGCGGGAAGTAGAGCATCTAATAAAATTGGATCTGTAAGATTAAATCTTACTTTAAATTCAGAAGCTGATCCAAATACTCTTAGCCTTAACTCCTCGGAAAAACAAGTAGGAAATACAATGATAGACACTACTAATGAAATCGTTTGGTTTTATACAGGTGCTGGTAGTTAATTTAAATTAATACAATAATATAGGGGCTGTACTTAAATACAGCCCTTTTTAAAACTCAGTTATGTCAAGCATATTACAAAAAATAAGAAATACCGAAAAAATTTTTGATACTAAAAATCCAAAATTACTTCCCGAAGATAATTTGGATAAAAAAGAAATTACTATTATATTAAATTTAATTAAAGGAACTACCTTTAAAGGAGACAGTTTAGAAACTATGTATAATTTAGTTATGAAACTACAATCCAAATATACAAATTTAAAATAAAATAAATGTTTACAATTCAAGAATTACAAGTTTTATTCCAAGCTTTAAGTACAATGGATATAAAAGGAAGTGATGCTATATATATGGCAAATCTTCAAACTAAAGTTAATGATACTGTTGAAAAAATAAAAAAAGAAGCAGAAGAAAAATCTTTAAAAGCTAAAGAAATAATAAAAAAAGAAGAAGGAAAGAAAAAATAGTTATGTCAAATTTAAAAGAAATTACAAAAGAAGAATTTAAGAATATTAATAAAACTCAAATTGAAAACTCACAAAATATTAATCAATTAGGAATATTAGAATTTCAAATTCAAAAACTTACTAAAGAAAAATTAAATGTTGTATCTACTATAGAATCAACAGAACAAGAATTTCAATCTAAATTAAAAAAGCTTGAAACAAAGTATGGTAATATTAATTTAGATTTATCTACTGGGAAATTTACAGAAATTAAAGAAAACTTAAAGTCAGTTACAAAATAATTGCGTTTTTAAACACTTCTGTAATATTTATAAACAAAATAAACATATTATAAAATGGCAGAAGTATTATTATCCCCTGGTGTAGCAGCAAATGAAAGTGATCAATCTTTTATCTCTGGACAACCAGTACAAGCAGGAGCAGCTATAGTAGGACCTACAGTAAAAGGACCAGTAGGAATACCAACATTAGTTACTTCATATTCCGAATATCAAAGAACTTTTGGTGCTGTAGTAGAAAGTGGTAGTGCAGAATACACTTATTTTACTTCAATATCAGCATATAATTACTTTCAACAAGGAGGTAGTTCATTATTAGTAACTAGAGCAGTATCAGGTTCTTATACATCTGCAACTAGTACAGCTATTCAAAATGATGTAGAAAGTGGAGATATTGCAGACGCAACTAACTTATTTAGTTCTTATACTTCAGGTGGTACTGGAGGTGATGCTGCTGTTTACGCTAATATAGCT
>VMHT01197555.1_pt1 | contig 12419 bp, 9 predicted proteins | sample 4693611 | NCBI WGS metagenome assembly VMHT01 (sample SAMN12280063, study PRJNA550983) | marine metagenome | isolation source: seawater sampled from same location over 5 years 0.02-0.2 micron viral filtrate | place: USA: collected off the coast of southern California halfway between the port... ...
TTCACAGTTAATCTCCACAACAGCATTATCTATTCCAGAAATATAAAATGCTGCCAATAAGTGCTCTACGGTAGAGACTTTAATTCCATGTTCATTTTCTAAAGTTGTACAAAGTTGAGCTGAAGAAACATTAGAAAAATTTGCTTCAACTTGATTGTTTTCTTTTAAGTCTACTCTTTTAAATATTATCCCGCTATTACTTTCTCCGGGCAAAATATCAACTCTGGATTTTTTTCCAGAATGAAGACCTATTCCTTCGAAGCTCACTGAACTAGTTAGAGTTTTTTGGAAATCTTTAAACATGCGAAGTTTATACTCAAATTTGTTTTTATTTTTAAAACAACTAATGTTTCTAAAAATAACAAATATTAGGAAAATATTGCGTCAAAAAGTCTAGCTATCAACGACTTTTGAGCTTTAGAAACTGGTATGGCCTCTTTATTCCAACCAAAATGAACAATTTGGTAAGCTGATTTAAATAAATCCTCACTTGTTAGACTGTTGGTAAATTTTACATCAAATTTATCATTCATGGAAAAAATAATTTTATACATTTTTTTAAAATTGTAATCTATAGAGTCCTGATCCAGCTCAATAAAGATAGGTATTGGACACTTATTATAATAATTAAGATTTATATTCTTAAAAATCATCAGTTCTGATATCTCTTTAATTCTTGCAGAAGCGATCTTATAAATTAAATCTTTTTTTATTTTTCTATAGTTTTCACTGGTAAAAAAATTTTCTTCGATTATTTCATCTTCAGAAAAGTCTTTTAATAATTCAATTTTTTTTAAAAAGTTTGTTATTGTTTGTCTTTTCAAAGAAGTAATTTTAGATATGTCTTTTAAAATTATATCTGATCCAAAATTAAAGTTTTGCTCTAATTTAAGGGTATCATTCTCAAAATAAAAAAGATTTGAATTTTTATCATTTATTTTTATTTGAAAAAAAGTGTTTGTATCAATATTCTTATTACTTAAATATGAACCTTTAATGAAGCTTTTAAGCAGAATTTTTTTTACTTTCAAATTAATATTTTCAAATATAAGATTTAAATTTTTATAATCATTTGTGTTTATAAGTGCGAAAGCAAGCTCGTGTGAATAAAAATCACCAAATAAACCTATAGGAAGATTTTCAATTTTTTTATTATCTAATTTAAATTTTGAATTAAAAATATGAATTATAGTTTTATTTTTCTCTATTTTGTCAACATAAGATTTTAATATATTGATAATATAAATAATATTTTCTTTAACAATTTGAGACCCATTCAATTTTTTATATCCTGAAAGATTAACAAATTTTGGATCAAAGTTTTCTAAAATTAAAATAATTTCTTTAAATGTATGATTATACTTTTGTTCGATAGAATAAATATTATCTTTTATTAAATTAAATACATTTTCAAAATCAATAAAACTATTATTTTCAATTCCAGTTACTGGCACATTTGCTTTATAAATTGACTTAAATAAATTTTGCTCATCAACCTCACCAACAAAAAAAGTAAAATCAAAATTATTTATTTCTAAAAATAGATTTAAATTGGATTTATTCATTAATTATTTTAAAATTAATTGGTTATTTAACCTATAATCAAATACCTTATATTTTTCAAAACTTGATTCACTCTTTATATTTAAGTAATTTTTTATACTTTCTAAGTAGTTATTAGGTGGTAATTTTATTATTTTTCCATCATTAGTTTCTATGTCCCATCTATTTACTTCAAATTGAGTAAAATTCTTAATTATATTTATAGGAAAGTTAATTGCATCCAGACTTTGATAAAAAATTTTAAACTCTTTTTCGTTTCCATAAACAACAGGTAGACTATTATATTTTTTAATATCTATATAATTAATTAAATGAATTTTTTCATTTAAGTAAAATTTTTTATTTTTTTTATACAAAATTGCTATAGGTTTTTTTTCAAAAATTTTAATTTTGAGGGAGTTTGGATATATTTTTTTTATTTCAAAACTTTCGATGTAGTTATTTTGCAAAAGCATTTTTCTAACGAAGCTATTTTTTAAAAAAAATAGATTTTTATTGTAAATTGGTTTTAAAATTTTTTTTATATCAGTGTCTTTAACTAATTTATTATTTTCTATAATTATTTTATTTATAGCAAATATTGAAGTTGTCTTTTTTTGATTTGAAGAAATTGTTGTTAATAATATAAGTAAACCAAAAGCAATTACTAATTTCTTTTTCATTTATTAATACTTGCATCTAACAAAATTTTTTCAACTAAGTTTTCAAAGTTTAAACCCGTAAAACTAGCTATCTCAGGAACCAATGATAAATTTGTCATTCCTGGCTGTGTATTGATTTCTAATAAATAAAAATTGTTTTTATAGTATTTAAAATCTGACCTAGTAACTCCTCTGCATTTAAGAACTTTATGAGTTTTTTTGGCAATATTTAATACATTTTGATATTTTTTACTTGCGAGTTTTGCTGGCATGATATGTTCTGTCTTTGCCTTTTTTGTGTATTTTGCCTTGTAATCATAAAATGATCTTCTGGGTTTTAATTCGATAGCCCCTAACGACTTACCATTTATAACTGCGACTTGAATTTCTTGTCCGCCAATATATTCTTCTAAGATTAATTCGCTATATTTCTTTTGTAAAAACTTTAATGATTTAAATAAATATTTTTTGTTTTTACAAATTTCTACACCTAAACTAGACCCCTCATTTACAGGTTTTAATACAATTGGAAATTTTATTTTTTTGCTTTTCATTTTTTTTTCTATTAAGTTTTTTTTATTTTCTTGTTCATTAATCGAAAAAAATTTTGGTGTTTTTATTTTATTTTTAATAAATATTTTTTTTGAAATAATTTTATTCATAGCATTGTAAGAACTTAAGACTCCTGAGTGAGTATAAGGAATTTTTAGATATTCAAAATAACTTTGTGCTACGCCATCTTCTCCATCTCTTCCATGTAAAGCGTTAAAAATTACATCTATTTTTTGATTATTGATTAAATTAAAGTTTTTATTTTTTGGATCAAAAATTGAAACTTTATACTTCTTTTTTTTAAGAGCTTTGATGCAAGCTCTACCACTTTCTAAACTTACTGATCTTTCACCTGAAGTGCCGCCTAAAACAACTAGAACATTATGAAATTTTTTTTTACTCACCGATTATTTTAATCTCTAATTCAAGATTTACTCCAGTTTTTTCATAAACTCTTTTTTTAACTTTATTTATTAAATCTTCGATATCTGAGGATTTAGCATTACCATTGTTAACAAAAAAGTTACAATGTTTTTCTGAAATTATAGCATCTCCTACTTTTAATTTGTTACAGCCTGCTTCTTTGATAAGCATCCACGCTTTTTTGTCTCGACTAATGTTTTTAAAAGTACTTCCACATGTTTTTATCTGGCTTGGTTGAGTTTTTTTTTTATTTCTAATATATTCATTTTGTTTTTTTTCTATAAGAGATTTTTTGTTAATATTGCCTTTAAACCTAGCTGAGATTATGATTAAATCATCTTTCAAATCTGTACCTCTGTATGAAAAATTAATATCATCTTTTTTAATTTCAATTTCCGTTAATGTGGATTTGTCTAAAGCTTTTATTGATAACAAAACTTTAGAAATCTCATTATCGTAACAACCGCTATTCATTGTAATCGCGCCCCCTATAGAACCTGGTATACAAGATAAAAATTCAAAATTTCCAATATTGTTATCTTTTGCAAAATTAGCTAATTTCCGATCGAGAGTTGCTGCTCCTACTTCTAAAATATCCTTTTCAATTATTTTAATATAAGAAAACTCTTTACCTAGTTTAATCACTGCTCCTTTTACGCCATTATCCCTAAACAAGGTATTTGATCCCGCACCTAAAATAGTAGTTTTTAAATTTTTTTTTTTTGCCTCTTTTAAAAAATCTAATAATTGTTTTATTTCTTCCGCTTTAAAAAAAAATTGAGCATTTCCTCCAAGATTAAACCAACTATAATTTGCTAAATTTACGTTCTTCTTTACGCTTTCTCCAAATTTAATATTGAAATAATTTTCTAATGTCATAGTGAAGATTTAAGATCATGCATCCATTTTGATATTTTGCCTGCTCCCATTCCAATAATTATTTCATTGTTTATGAGATTTTTTTTTAAATACTTAATAAGCTCCTTTTCATTTTTAACAATTATTGTTTGTGTATTTGAATTTTTTGAAATTAAATTTGCAAATTCTATTAAATTAAATTTTTTAATTTTTTTTTCTCCCGCAGCATATAAGGGACATATTATAACTAAATTTGATTTAAAAAAGCACTTTGAAAATTCATTTTTTAAAGACAGTACTCTTGAGTATCTATGAGGTTCAAAAACACTTATAATTTTCCTTTTAGAATTTACGTTATAAACCCCTTCTAAAATCGAGCTTATTTCAGTTGGATGATGAGCATAGTCATCATAAAAATCATTCTTATTTTTGGAAAATACTTTAGTCATTCTTCTCTGTACTCCTGAGAAATTCTTTAATGAATTTTTAGCTTTTTTAAGATCAACTCCAAGATTTAAACATACTATAAATGCAGCAGCTGCATTGAGCGCATTATGTTTTCCCAATAATTTTACTGTAATATTTTTAACATTTGTTTTTTTTCTTTCTTGGTTTTTAAATACTAAATCAAAAGTAGTACTATCAAAATTATATCTGAGTTTTTTAATTTGATAATCTGCACTTTTGTCTTCTCCATAAGTTATAATATTTTTATTTTTAATTTTTTTTAAAATTTTTTGAATATTCTTATTATTTATACAAATTATTGATTTGCCTGTAGGAGGTGTTTTGTTTATAAATTTGATAAAAGAACTTTCTAAATTTTTAAAATTCTTATAATAATCTAAGTGTTCATGGTCAATATTAGTTACTATAGAATAATTTATAGGCAATTTTAAAAAACTTCCATCTGACTCATCAGCCTCTAAAATGGCCCAATCACCTTTACCAAGTTTTGCATTACTTTTTAAAGAGTTAATCACTCCACCATTGATTATAGTCGGATCTAATTTTTGATCGGATAAAATTTTTGCAATCAATGATGTTGTTGTGGTTTTTCCGTGTGAACCTGTCACAATTATATTCTTCTTAAGAGAGACCGCATCAGCTAAAACTTCAGCCCTCGAATAAATTGGTATCTTATTTTTTTTAGCGTATTTTAACTCTATATTATTATTCTTGATTGCAGTTGATTTGACTAGAATAGTCGAATTTTTAATATTGCTTTTTGAGTGACCTATAAATATTTTTATTCCAGAATTGTAACAACTAACTGTGTTTTTATTTTTATTTTGATCGCTGCCTTGGACTTTGAAGCCCATATTTTTCATTATTTGAGCGAGGCCACTCATACCAATACCCCCGATTCCAACGAAATGAATAATATCTTTTTGTCCTAAATTAATTTTTTTCATTTAATTCTTTTTTTATTTGTATATGTACATTTTTAAAAATGTATTTGTCAGAATATTTTTTTTGATTTGATATAATATTTTTTATAAGTGATTCATCTTTAAAAATTAAGTTAATTAAATCATATAGTTTATTTTTTATATCTTTTTCCCTCAACAAGAAGCCATATCCTTTTTTTTCATAAAACTCAGCATTTTTATGTTGATGATTGTCTGCGGATGACGGTAACGGAATAGAAATAAATGGTATATTAACATTTATCAGTTCTCCTAAAACAGAAGCTCCAGACCGAGTAATTACTAAATTTACTTTTTGGTAATAATCAATAATCTTATTTGTAAAGTTGAAGATCTCATAATCTATTTTATTGTTTTGATAAAATTCGGAAAGTTTATCGTTTTGATTTTTTTGGCACTGATGATAAATTTTTATCATTAATTTGTTATTTTTTTTTAATTCTTTAAAAATTTCAGGTAGTTCTTCAGAAAAAATTTTTGCTCCCTGGCTTCCTCCTAAAATTAAAATATTCATTTTATCAAGCTTACTCATTTCATAGTGGGCGGTCTTAAAATTAATAATTTCTTCCCTTACTAAATTACCAATTTCAATAATTTTATTTTTATGTTTTTGTGATATACCTTCGAGTTCTTTATAGGAAACAAATACTTTTTTTGCAAATGGTAGTAAATATCTATTCGCTTTACCAATAATAAGATTACTTTCATAAATAATAAATTTAATCTTTAAGAAATAAGCTGCAAAACAAATTGGAAAAGATGAATATCCCCCCATTCCAATAATCATGGAGGGTCTATTAAATAAAAGATAAAAAAAAGATCTAATTGTGGAATTTATTATTTTAATCATTGAAATTAAAAATATAAAAAAATTTTTTCTAATTAGTGGAGATGAGGGCATTTTTATTAAATTAAGATTTTTATAATCTTTAAGAAATGATAAACCTCTTTGATCAGTTGTTAATTTAACATTATATTCCTCTTTAATTAAATAATTTGCTAGACTATAAGCTGGAAAAATATGACCTCCAGTTCCACCAGTTGCTATAAGTATTTTTTTTTTAATCATATAGATAAGCTTTATTTTTTGTATAATTTAAAACTAAGCCAGCGAGGATTGCGCTTCCTATAAGTGAAGATCCACCATAACTTAAAAAGGGTAAAGTCATACCTGTTGTTGGAAGTAAATTAGTATTCACTCCAGCATGAATAAACATCTGAAAAATTAATAATGTAGCCAATCCACTCAAGGAAATTTTAATAAATTTATTTTCATGGGTAAAGCAATTTTTAATTATTCTAAAAGAGATGTATAAAAAAATAATTAATATCATTATGGTGACTAGTGACCCATATTCTTCTGAAATAACAGCAATAATATAATCGGTATGTGCCTCTGGAACACTTTCTTTCAATATACCCTCGCCCATTCCTTGCCCCATTAATCCACCTTGCTTAATTGCATTTAATGCTGAAGATGATTGAAATTGATCTCCCTGATCAGAGTCTAAAAATGCAATCAAACGATTTGTAATATATCCAAATTTCTCAGAGAAAAAAAATAATAAAGAGCTTAAACAAATTAAAAAAATTAAAAAAAATACAAATAGGTAAACTAAATTTACACCTGAAATAAAAACAGTAGCAATCCAGCTAAAAGTTAATAATATTGATTGTCCAAGATCTGGTTGATCTACTAATAGCACGATGACAGAGCATAGTAATATAAAGCTAAGTGTATACTTTATTTGAGATTTTTTAAGTTTTTCAAAAGTTAATATTTTTGCAGTTATTAAAATAAAAAAAGGTTTCAATATTTCAATTGGTTGTAATCTAAAAAAATATAGATCTAGCCAACGCTTAGCGCCTTTAACTTCTATTCCAATTATTGGGACAAATGCTAGCAGAATAAAAGATATAACGAATAAAGGTATAGTAAGTTTTATCAGAAGTTCAGTTTTGATTACTGAAATTGTGATCATAATGATCAATGCCAAAAAGGTGAAAATTAAATGCTTAGAAAAAAAAAAATAATAGTCTTTGTTAAGTCTTTCACCAGCTAGAAAAGATGTGGAAGAGAAGGAAAAAAATAAACCTAGAAAAAAAAGAATAAAAAAACAAGTCAATATTTTTCTGTCAATATTTCTCCAATAACTTAAAAAAAAATATTTATAAAAATTTTTTAACATACACTTTACATAATCTTTTAAACTCCTCACCTCTTTTTTCAAAATTTTCAAATTGATCAAAGGAAGCTGCCGCAGGACTTAATAAAATAGATCTACTAACATTATCACGTAATTTGTAATCTTTAGAAATTTGGGTAATTGTATTTTTGAGATTTTTGGTTATTTTAAAATCTAATTTTTTTTTTACCTGATTTTTAAAAAAATTAATATTTTTTCCTATCAAATAACACTTAATGATTTTATTTTTATATTTTAAAATATTTATTTTATCATTTTTTTTTGGGATGCCTCCGATTATCCAATATATATTATTACAGCTGTTCAATGCTGGTAGCGAAGCGTTAAAGGATGTTGCTTTTGAGTCATTAATAAATTTTATATTTTTTCTTTTTAAGAAAATCTCAAATCTATGCGGTAGACCCTTAAAAGATCTCATATTATTAACAAATGAACGTTCCTTAATTTTTAATAATTTTGCAAAGGTATAGACAAAACTCATATTTTCATCATTAATATTAAATCCTAAATAATCATTTTTAATTTTAAATTTAATTTTCTTATATTCTTTGAAATTAGGAATAAAAAGTTTGCTTAAAAAATTATTTTTTTTAAATATTTTTTTGAAATTTTTATTAATAATTGCATATTGAGTTCTTTTTTGAAGACGGAAAATATTTAATTTTGAATTTAAATAATTTGTCCTATTGCCATGCCAATCTAAATGATCATTAGATAGATTCAAAAAAAAAGCAAAGTCAGGACTAATAAACTTTGAGTGTGAAAGCTGAAAGGAAGATGCCTCTATAATTACGTATCCATTATTAAAATTCTTTATATTTAAAATCGGATGACCAATATTGCCTCCCAGCGAGAACTTAATTCCATTTTTTTTAAGAAGGTGAGCTAATAATTTACAAGTTGTCGACTTTCCATTAGTGCCTGTAACCATAATGCTTTTAACCCTACTCTTATTTATAAAAAATAAATCAATATCAGTTATTATTTTTTTCTTATATTTTCTTAATTTTTTATTTTTGACCAAACTAATCCCTGGACTCAAAACAATATAATCTACTTTGTTTAAAGTTTTCTCTAAATTTTTTGATCTATACTTTTTTAATATTTTTTTATTTTGGTCGTCCCAAACTTCGAATTTTTTAAAGTTTTTTCTTTTAAAATAATTTACTACAGATTTACCAGTTAAACCCAAACCGTATACAAGGAATGATAGCTCTTTGAATTTAGAAATTTGGAGCATGTCTACCTCAGTTTCAGAGTAGCTAAACCAACTAGAGCTAGAATTATGGCAATTATCCAAAATCTTATTACAATTGTTGACTCTGCCCACCCCTTTTTTTCAAAATGATGATGTATAGGTGCCATTTTAAAAATTCTTTTTCCAGTTAGTTTAAACGAAACTACCTGAATAATTACTGAGACAGTTTCTAAAACAAATAAACCACCAATGATAGCAAGAACTATTTCATGTTTAACAATAATTGCGATAGCGGCCAGTGAACCTCCTAAGGACAGAGAACCAGTATCTCCCATGAAAATTTTTGCAGGAGGGGCATTAAACCATAGAAAACCTAAACACGCCCCTACAATTGATCCACAAACTATTGATAGTTCTCCCGTATCTGGAATGTACTGAATCTGCAAATAGTCTGAAAAAATTGTATTCCCTACTACGTAAGATATAAGTGTAAAAGAGAGGGCTACCAACATTACGGGAACAGTTGCTAATCCGTCTAGACCATCTGTCAAATTTACTGCATTTGAAGCTCCAATTATTACAAATAAACCAAAAGGTATAAAAAACACACCCATATCCCATATTAAATTTTTAAAAAAAGGAAAATAAAGATTATTTAAATATTCGTGGTCAGTACATTTAATTAATATAAATAAAGTTATTATACCAATTATTACCTGTCCAAAAAACTTGAATTTTGATTTCAATCCTCTAGAGTTTTTATATTTAATTTTCAATATATCATCTATTAATCCTAGAGCGCCTAAAGACAAAGCTACAAATATCAAAGTCCATACATAAAAATTTTTTAAATCAGCCCACAAAAGAGTGCTTAACACTATTCCAATAATAATAATTACTCCACCCATGGTCGGAGTGCCAGATTTGTTAATTATATGATCTATTGGACCGTCTTGTCTTATAGGTCCGGTAATCATTTTTTTTGAAAATAATCTTATTAAAGGCCCTCCTATTAAAAATACAATGATTAAAGAAGTAACAACAGAAAGCCCTGTTCTGAAAGTCAAATATTTGAATACATTAAGAAATGTGTATTGATCAATTAAAGAAGTTAAAAAATTAAATAACACTTATATTCCTTTTATCATTTTTTTACTAAAATCGTTAAGGCCAGTCGCATTAGACCCTTTAATCATAAGGATGTCATTATTTGATATAATTTTTCCTAAACTTAAATCTATATCTTCAATGTTTTGCAGAATATTACCTCTTTTTTCTTTATTAAGATGTTTATATGTGAAAATAGTTTTTTTTCCTTTAATGAATACTTTATCAATATCTGAGTTGTTAATAACTTTAGATAATCCTACATGATAACTTTTGGATTTAAGACCTAGTTCAAGCATATCTCCTAATACTAAATACTTCTTGAATTTTTTCTTTTTAATTAATTTAAGCTTATTTATTGCATTTTTAACAGATAAAGGATTAGCATTGTAGCTTTCATCGATTAATTTGAATTTTTTCTTATATCTGGAAATTTGATATTTTTTTCCTCTTCCTTCAGGTGACTCAAATTTTTTAAATTTTTTTATAATTTTAGCAAAATTTAATCCAAGAGCCTTTAAAACAGCTATCGAGGACAAAACATTGTGTGTATTTAAATCTTTGATTTTAAAACTAAATATTTGATTTTGAATTTTAACAAAAATTATTGACGTTTCATTTTTTTTAAGTATTTTTTTTAATTGAATATCTGATTTGCTATGTGACCCAAATGTAAGAATTTTTAATTTATAAGATTTTGCTTTTTTAAATAAAATTTGAAAAGATTTATCGTCTCTATTAAGAATAGCTGTGCCACCATTCTCAATATTTTCTATAATTTCTGATTTAGCATCAACTATGCCTTTGATATTTTTAAAATTTTCTATGTGAGCTTCCCCAACATTAGTTATTACTGCCACATGTGGTTTAATTAGTTTAGTCAAGCTTCTAATTTCACCAGCTTTACTCATTCCAACTTCAAAAACCCCAAACTTGTCGTCGGGGCTTAAGTTTGATAAGCTAATTGGAACTCCCAAATAATTGTTAAAAGACTTTGGCGAAAAGTATGTTTTTCCAAAATTTTTTAACAAGTCTTTCATTAAATTCTTTAAAGATGTTTTGCCAGCGCTACCTGTAACTGCAATTATTTTAGCCAGAGAGTGATCCCTTTTAGATTTAGCAAAGAGATTTAAAAAGGATAATACGTTTTTGATTTTTATTATTTTTTTGTCCTTTATTTTTATTTTTTCAGAACAAATTATACAACCTGCTTTTTTTTTTAGTGCCTCATTAATAAATTTATTTCCATTATTTTTTCTTCCTTTAATTGCAAGAAACAAATTATCTTTCTTAAGAGTTCTTGTATCTATCGAGAGTCCATCAAATTTTAATAATTTTTTTTTACCTAAAATATTACTAAGTATAGAATTATTTTGATGGTAGCTTAGGTCTTTTTTAGTAAAAAATTTTTTTTTTACATTAATTTTTTTGATAATTTTTTTATCTGAAATATTAAGTATTTTATTTTTATAAATTTGATGTTTCTCATGACCTTTACCCGCAACTAGTAAGATTTCTGCAGGGTAAGAATTTTGTAAAGCTGTTTTAATTGCTAAAAACCTATTACCAACATCAAAAGCCTTGTCTTTTGAAATATATTTTAAAATTTCTTTTCTAATTTTTTTTGGACTTTCATTTCTTGGGTTGTCATCCGTGACGTAAATTTTTTTACAATTTTTATTAGCTATTCTTGCCATAAACTTTCTCTTTTTTTTGTCTCTATCTCCACCACAACCAAAAATTAATGAAATATTATTTCCATAATCGGATTTCAAAGATTTAATTGTTTTTAACAATGCATCTGGAGTATGAGCGTAATCTACAAAAACTTTTACATTGTTTTGAAATTTTCTTATTAATTCAAGTCTTCCATTAGTTTGTTTTATGTTTCTTACTGATTTATAAATTAAAATTTCATTTAAACCACATAACTTTAATGCTTTTGTAGCCATTGCTAAATTTTTAGCTTTAAAATCACTAATAGGTTTCTGAATTATTTTTTTAATTATTTTAGACTCCTCACTTATGTCTAAAAGTTTACAATTTTTATTTTTTGCTATCTTTTTTAACAGTTTAAAAGGTTCAATTTCTTTGTCTGATATAAATATTGATTTATTTTGTAAAATTTCCCGAAATAATATTAATTTTGCATTTAAATAAGATTTCATATTTTTATGATAATCAAGGTGATCTTGGCTGAAATTCGTGAAAATACCCCCTTTGAAATTTATGTGGTGTAATCTTTTTTGTTCTAAACCATGGCTAGAAGACTCAATAATTACATTGTTAATTTTTTTTTGTTTTAAATATTGCAAATTTTTATGAAGTGAGATGGTGTCAGGTGATGTAAGATTAGTTTTTATTACTTTGCCATTATATATAATACCTAAAGTTCCAATAGTTGCTACAGATATATTATTCATTCTTAAAATTTGATAAA
>VMHT01000583.1_pt1 | contig 12418 bp, 16 predicted proteins | sample 4693611 | NCBI WGS metagenome assembly VMHT01 (sample SAMN12280063, study PRJNA550983) | marine metagenome | isolation source: seawater sampled from same location over 5 years 0.02-0.2 micron viral filtrate | place: USA: collected off the coast of southern California halfway between the port... ...
GCAGGCGGTATAGGTGAAACACAAGACCAACCTACAACAATTACAAACTTTTATCTACACAAAATTGATGGTTCTGATACATCTTATACTACACCTATGTTAATTGATGGTTCGAATAATATTCAAATTTATCCAGAAGCTACATTTGAATCTTTAATGCAAGAGTGGATTAGATATACAGCAGTTTCTTCAACAGATGGTTACGCATTATCTTATAGTTACACTACAGGTTCAAATAGAGGTTCAGGTATGGCGGATACTAAATTAGATGGTTCTGGTAATTATCAAACTCGTTATGTAAATACAGATGACTATAGAACACAAGAGTTTCCTAATGGTGCACCAACAACAATAAACACATATTATTTGAAGATAAATAAATCATAACATACAAAGGTTTTTATTATGAATATATTATTAACAGGAAGTGATGGATTTATAGGTTCTCAACTATTTCATCATTTAAAAGAAGAACATAATGTCATTGGTTTTGATATTAAAAATGGCCATGATATTCTACAAACAGAATTTCCGAAAGATATAGATTTAGTAATTCACTTAGCAGGATTATCTGGTGTTAGAGATAGTCTTGATAAACCTACTGACTATTGGAAAACAAATGTAATAGGTACTCAAAGATTATTTGAACACTATAGAGATGTCAGAATGATATATGCTAGTTCTTCAACAGCATATGAACCATGGAAAAATCCTTATGCAATGAGTAAATATAGCATGGAACAATTAAACCATGATAATGCAGTTGCTATGAGATTTACCACCGTTTACGGACCTGGTGCTAGAGAACATATGTTAATACCAAAAATATTAAGAAACGATATACAGTATATTAACATAAATCATATTAGAGATTTTATTCATGTAAATGATATTATTAGTGCTATAGAAATTATGATGAACAATAGTTTTAAAGGTGTGATAGATGTCGGTACAGGTACAGGTAATAAACTGGTTGATATTATGGATTACCTAAAGATAGATTATAAGAGTGTAATAGGTGGAGAAACAGAAAGATTAGATAATACTGCTGACACATCAATACTAAATAAGTTTGGATGGCGAGCAAAAATAAATTTGTATGATTATATAGAACAAAATAAGGTGGTAAATTAATGAGTGAAATTACAAAAGAAAATTTTTATAGCGCACATTTTATAGATAACGCTAGAGAAAATATTGAGGTTCTATTAAAAGAGCCAAACTTTGATAGTGGTAAAGTTGAGTTAAGACCTCACATTATTGAGTATGACGAAAAGCATCCTGAGTGTGAAGAATTATTAAAGTTGTGTGATTTAGAACAATTGCATGAAAACACTTGGCAAAAAAAGAAACAAGAAAGAGAAGACTTTATAATTCAGGTAAAGAGTATTGCTGAGAATGAGGGACTTTATAAACAATTAACAGAAAAAGTTGATGAAAATTTATACGAACATATTATTAAATTTTTAACAGAAAAAGACAAAGACCAGATTGATAAATTGTTCTCATGGAAAATTTACCTATTTGAATTAGATTATGTTAAAAATAGTAAAAATGAAAAAGCTAAGTCAGCAATTAGAAAGTCAAAAACACCTATTGAAGCGTTAAAGAGTTTTATTGAGATTTGGGAAGAAAGTAATTAGTCCACCAACCTGACCAACCAGATTCCATTAAAAATTGTCTTTGATTAAATAACACCATTGAGTAAGTTTCATCTTTCTTATCATATTCTTTGTTTTGAATAGTATAACAAACCTTATCATATCTATCTGGTTCATGTATCTCTTCTAACATTTGGTCAATACCTTTATTATATTTTTCTTGATAATGCTCTGGATTTTCCATGAATTTGTCATAAATGTGAGATTGGTCACCTGTCCAAGATATGATAGATGAATTTAAAGATGTATGGTATCTATCTCGCCACCATGCATACAACACAGTTAGATTTTTTCTTTTTAAATCAGGTAACTTTCCGTAGATACAAACATCTAAATCAAAATATAGATTTACACCATCTCTAAATTTATCAAACATTTGAAGTTTGTTAAATACACCTTTATGTTTCTCTTCATTAATTACTTCAAAACTATCATATTCTAAACCAGAATAATTGTCTATCATGTATTTTAAGTTATCTACATACCATTGGCCAAATTTGTCACCTGTATTAACACAAATTATTCTCATTTTTTATTGACCCAATCTTTTTCAAACTTTATCTTTCGGTCTTCTATACTGATAAATGCCATATCTTCTAAATCAATATAATATATTTTGTCTTTTGATATAATAAAATTTTCTAAAGCATAACCTTTTGCTGATATAGGATTTGTTGAACATACCAAATCTTCATATACTATATCTGTATAACTCTTTTTTTTATTTGGAGTAATTTGTTGACCTTTTATATATTCCATATGAATAGTTAATACATTTTCAAAAACACCATAACTAAAATTAGGTAAAAGAATTCTATTAAATTTGTATTGTTTTAATTGTTCTAAACAATCTATTTGATATTTTATATCATTCAAGGCATATGAGATAGTTTTTACCATCATAAAACTTTTATTTACAATCATTTCCAATAGTCCTCAATCCAGTTATAATCACTATCATGTATCGTTGTATGTGGATTTGCAAAGTGTATAATTTTAATATCGGGGTGTGGTTTATCTAATATCATATAATCAGCATTAAATTTTTTCATATATTCTAGTGAAACTTCCATATTTTGTTTTTTATCATTTGTTATTTTACAAACATGATTACCAGGTATTTTTAATAATTCAATATCAAATTCTCTAATTCTATTATAAACAAAGTTTTGTTCACCAAAATACTTATAGTGTACAACCATTTCTTTAAAATACTTTAATTGCCAGTAATCAGGTCCTTCTATAAATTTATCCCATATATGCTTACATTTACCACCTGATTTAAATTTATAAAACCCACCATTTATTGGCATCCAGTCGTCAAAACCCCACCATTTATGATAAGATAAAATTTGATTTTCATTAACAGGTCTTCCTATAATATCATCTATGTTATCAACTATAACTTGGTCAATATCCATAATAATCATATCATCACCTGGTTGTTGACCAGCAAACAACGGACAAAAGTATGTTAGTTTATGCCAATGTTTTTTAATATTAGTATGTTTAGGATTTGGTAAAGGTATGACTCTATCTGCCTTTACATTTGGATTATCACTATAACAAATAAACTCAAAAGGTAATGTAGTATTTTTTTTTAAACTATTGTGTAATTTTTCAACATAGTCTGGTGTATATTTGCCATCAAAATAAACGGTGCATATTCTAATCATTCTGTATTACTCTTATTCTATTAGGATTTTCATCTACATATGAAGTACAATGGTTTTTACAAAGGTCGGGTACTGATTCTGGATTATTTATAAGTAGTGAAAAAAACTCTTGCCAAGTTCCTGTTTTCATTATATCTTCAACACTCTCTACATTTTTTAAATTTAGTTTATCACTAAAAAACTTTTTAAGAATAGGGTCTGCCCAACCTGCTTGTTTATCTATCCAACAACAAGGTAGTAAAGATTGTGTCGCTGATATTGCCACAGGTATTTTACCTTCAATACATTTAGGTATAAATTTTCTTGCTAAAAGTTCTCTATCATGTTTACTAACAAGTCTGTTTTTTATAGACGGTCTGTATGGGTCATAATCTCTTTCTTTATTCCATCTACCAGAGTAATTTAACTCAAATGGTATATTGTGTTTCTTTGCTAACTCTTTAGCTTCATCAATATACTGTTCATTATATTTAAATATTATATACTGCCATAAAACTTTAACACCAAACTTAACACCTAGTTTCATCATCTCAAATAGTTTTTCACCGTCTTGACCTATTCTGTATATAAAACTCTGGTGTGGTAAACCATCAATACCAAAAGTCCATTGAGCATTTAGATTAGCTTGAAATGCTTTTTCATACCAATCTTTTTTTCTTTTCTTAAATGTAGCTGCTGTATTAATATGTACCCATGGTCTATCTTTTGTTAGTTTTAACATCTCAATAAGATTATCATTAAATATTGGGTCAGATAATTGTCCACAAAAAACTACACCACCATCATAATACTTTAGTAATTTTTTAAAAGTTTCTATTGACATATCTTCACCAGGTATTCTTAAACCTTCTTTTCTTAATGTTTGTCTTAAACATTTAGGACACTCTAGTGTACACTTATTACTGAGGTCTATGTTTAAACCACGCCGTTTGTCCATATTTTCCTCCAGTCAAAGTTTCTTTTTTTAGACAATGCGTCTAGGTATTTAATCATTTCTTTGTTATCTTTATCAACAACATCTTTTTCTAATTCATCAACAACTTTACTAAAATCAGGTAAATTTTTATATATTTTTATAAGTTCTTTTTTATTTTTATGATTTCTTATAGATAAAGGCATAGGACCATAACATATATTATTAAAGGTAGTATCAACATTAAAATTATCTTTATAGTATTTTTTGATATCCAATAAATCATCAACATTTAACATTGATGGTGTAACATTAATTTGTTTCCTTGAATGATTTGCCATATCTGTTAGGTTACTTTCAAATTTTTTTACATCAATAGGGTATCTTATCCATGATAATTTTTCTCCATAATGGTCACAAGATATACCAAAATGAACATTTTTAAATTTATCAATTATATCATAAACAGAATGATTTTTATATTTTAATTCAGTAAGATTTGTGTCATAAGATAAACTAATATTTTTAGCATATTCATTAGGTATTTTGTCAAGCATTTGCCAATGTTTTGGTAGTTGCAAAGGTTCACCACCTGTAAGATGAATAAATTTAATCAGGTGTATATGTTTTACAATGTCATCAATAATACTATTCCAACGGTCATGTTTTACAGATTTAAACTCACTAGTGCCATTATAAAAACCTTCTACTAAATGAGTACCAAAGGTTTCTTTCATCTCATTTCTTTTTGTAGAAGAATTATAAGGGTGGCACATATAACAAGATAGATTGCAGAATGAACCATTTACTCTTAGTTTTAAACCTATCTCAATAGGTTCTGTTACAATATCGTATTTGCCGTTATACTTTCCTGTTCTATATGATTCACCATATTTTTCTTGATGATAACAAATTTCACAAGCACTAATTTTTTGACCACTTAACATTTTATTTCTAATTTCATCCATCTCTTTAGATAGAAAAAAATCAAATGGATTATGTGTAGATGAGTTATACTTTTCTAGTTCATCAATTCTTTCAGCATGACAACACAGTTTATATCTACCAGCGTTATCAACATATATCTCACTAAATGGCATAACACAATAACTTTTATTTTTGTTTAGATATTTTAAATTTTGCTTTCTTCTAATTTTCGACATCTATACCATCCAACATTTTCTTTATCTGACTTTTTTCGCCACAATATCTGACACATTGATTTACAGGTTCATTAGATTCCCAACTATTTGGCAGAGTAGTTTTATACCATTTGTCATTTATAATTTTATCTAAGCTGTTATTGAAGACATTTAAATCAGATTTGCTTTTATTATATTCCATCATAACAGGATTGTTTTGAAACTTAGAATCATTGGCGTTAGTAAACTTTGATTTGAAGGTAGTATTGCAGAAAAAACAACAAGGCCAAACTTGGCCATCTGGATTAACTACTACTTTATTCTTATTACCCCATTCACAAGTAATATTCATTTTTTGTTTTTTCATTCTTAAATTTCTAACTAAATGCATAGGGGTGCCAGGTAACTTTTTTTCTTCTCTCTTATATCTTCTTCTACTAGTTTGCACAATATCTGAATTATTATTTTCTACTTGCCAACTTGTTTGTTGTAATACCTTTTCTTTACCCTTATGTACAAAAAAGTAATTGTCGCCATCTGCCTCTTTGTCACCAAATCTATCAGTTTTCATTAACACATGAGATTTAGAACCGTGTTTTATACACAAGTCTTCTATTTCTTGTAAATGGTTTTCATTGTGTTTCCAAACTAAACATTGTGTTTTTATATGTGCTAATGTGTTTGATAATATCAGCATATTTTCAAGAATTTTATTTAAGTAGGTATTCTGTCTATAATGTTCATGCATTTCCTGATTTATACCTTCAACAGCAAAAACAACACATATATTTTTACCACCTGTCACGCCTAATTTCCACCACCATTCTTCATTACGAAGAGAACCATTTGTATTGATATCAATTTTAATATTAGGATTTTCTTTTACAAGATACTCAACAATGTCAATAAGATTATTGTTTGTAATAGGGTCGCCCCATGTACCACAAAAATCAGCATTATACATCATTTTTGCCATTTTAGGAGGTATTGCTTTTTTAAAATTTTCTAAAGACCATACTACATCTGGTAGCCATGAAACCTTTTTTGATATGTTATTAACATCTGTTCTATGACATTGAGGACAACCAGCATTACATCTGGTTGATATGTCAAACATTACTTTAAGATTATTTTGATTCCACATTATCTAATAATTTCCATAATTCATCAAACTTTTTACTAATCATATGAATCATATGTGATTCTTTAAAGTCTGGTGTAAAGTGTGCTTCTCTTGTATAGTGTATTTTGTGCCAACTTTCTGGTAAGTTAAACCACTCTACTTTATATTTGTCTAAGAGGTAGTGAAAAAATATCTCATTATTTGCAAAGAAATAATCTGTAATCTTTTCACCATAAAAACATTCTTCTTTTGTATCATTTAACACTTTCAACATTTCATCTAATCTTTCGGCAAATTTTAGTTTACCAATAGCTGATTTATTACCAGCAACTATGCCAGTATTAGCTATCTCAAAATCGTTACATACAATATTTTGATTTATTAACATAGCTCTTTTTTGTAACGCTTTGATATGTTCATTATATCTGTCTAATTGACTCATTATTTCATAGTAACTTTTCTTCTCCGACTTAATATGTTTTGACATTTTTTCAGGCAATACATCAATTGTTGCGTTAATAGACCTAACACATATCTTATTCATATCAAAGGTTTCAAAGATAGATACATTGGTGTTTGGAACAATGTCCATATCCATGTATAGAACATTATCGTATTGTTTAGATAGTTCTTCTAACAAATAAATCTTATACAAATTTAGAACATCAAACTCATAGTCTTTAACTCTGTTCTTAAATGATGACCACATCTCATCATCTGTAAAAACTTTATATTCAGCACCTATTGATTTTGCATATTGTTTTTTAACATCAACCAATCTGTTGTAATGTTCTTTTAGTTTAGAAAAGGTTTCAATATGTTTACCTTTATTGGTGTTAGTATCAATGAATATACTAAAAATTAACTTTGTCATAAAATCTCCACACAGTATCAAAGTCTTTACAAACACAATGTACAATTTTTGTTTCTCTAGGAATATAAAGTTGTTGAGAGAAAAAATAATGCCATTGTTCATCAAACCATTGTACAGGTACACCAGTCATTTTTAGTTTGTAAGAAAATATAGTTTCATTGTCGTATCTAAACATGTTTCTTATATTATCAGGATACATGCTGTCTTTATCATTAATTAAATGTGTCATCAAATCAATTGTTTCTTTGAAGTTATCAAAATACTTTAGTTGTTTTACATGTTCTTTTGATATTCCTATAATGCCTGTATTAATCACATTGTTTTTAGGACTTCTACCTTTTTCTAATAACATTGCTTGAGCATTATAAAATTTTGCTGTAGGACTTCTTGTACTTTGTTTTAGGTATTGAATTGTTTTATGTGTTCTAACTTGGTCATCATTCTTTAAAACTACAACACCTTTTGTCAAGTCCCAAAACTCAAAAAAGTTTTCATTTGTAACAGGTATTGCGTCAAAATCTAAATATAATATCTCATCATATTCTTCAGCCAATTTTTCTAAAAGATATATTTTGTAAAAGTTGATTATCTCATATCCTGTCAACTCTTCATAGTTCATTTCTTTTAGAAAATCTTTGTATTTTGAATCATACCCATACATCAAGAAATCAACGCCTATTTTTTCAGCGTAATCTTTCTTTACCTGTATAAGTCTATCGGAATGTGTTTTGAAACCTTGCCTTGTAAGTTCGGCTCTTTCTTTGTTTTGATTTATTTCAAAATCAAAATTTGTGGCATAATGTTCTTTTTCAGGCACATCAACATAAACACTAAAAATAACTCTTTTCATCTTGTATAAATATCCATAATTAATTATGGTTATATTTATATGAGTTTTAAAACATTATTAAATGTCATTGAGAGGTTTACAAACGACCAATTGGTAAAGACAATTGTTCATTCTGTCAATGATAATCAAGAAAAATGTAAAGAATGGTTAATTGAAAATGCTGACCATTATCTCAAATTACTAATCAATCCTAAAATTATTGTCCTTGCTGGATGGTATGGCAATCTAGCTAATAGATTGACCACATATGGTAATGTGACATCTATTGATATTGATGAAAATTGTAAAATGGTAGGTGAAAAACTATATAAAAATGTATCATTTGAAACCAAAGATATTATCAAATACAATACAGAAAAATATGATGTAATAGCATGTACTTCATGTGAACATTTAACTCAAACGGACTTTGATAAAGTATTCAATAATATAAAAAAAGGCACATTAGTAATACTACAATCAAACAATTATTTTGAAATAAAAGACCATGTCAATTGTTTTAACACATTACAAGAGTTTGAGGCTAGTGTAAATTTTGATAAACTATTATATAAGGGTCAGATAGAGTTACCAAAATATACTAGATTTATGGTTATAGGAGTTAGATAAATAGTACCATGTTAACAATAGCAATTTTAATAGGTATCGTGTGGTCTCAGATTATATCACACTTTGGTGCTAGCATACTATTACATAGACACTATTGCCATAATCAATTCAAAGTACCTAAATGGTTTGAAAGAGTTGGTTTAGCAATGTTAATGATAGCGTGTATTAGAACACCAATAGGGTGGATTGCAAGTCACCGTATGCACCATGCACACTCAGACGGACCAAATGACCCACACGCAGCTAAACATGTGGGGTTTTGGAAAGTCTTATTTACTACATGGAACATAGAAAAGATACCTATGAAATACGCAAGAGATTTATATAAAAATCCTGATTTAGTATTTTGCCACAAACATTGGTTTAAAATATTAATAGGTGTCAATGTTATTAGTTACATTATTTCTCCATACTTTTGGGTGGCTTTTTGTGCCGTACCATTTGTCTTTGCAAAGATAGGGTTTGGATTATTAAATACGGTAGGACATAATACACCAGGTGGTGCTAATGTTCCTTGGTTGAATTTATTTATAGCAGGTGAAGGCTATCATAAAAATCATCACGAAAACTTTAAGAGAGTTAGATTACATAAGTTTGATACTGGTGGTTGGTTAGCTGAAAAATTATTTTATGACAAACAAAGAAAAAATACTTAAACAATCATTAGCAATTAGAACATTCCCTATTATTCAAGTAGAGGCAATATGTGATAATTTTAAATATAATGATTACACAGAGGTAAAACCATTTCATTCTATAATTACAGAATGGTTGAAACCTGTCATAGACTTATCAGATTTTAAATACTTGTATCCAGCAAATGGTGTTACCGAAGGCATAAACTATTGGTACATGCAAGAAGATAGAAAAATAATTAGACACAAAGATGATTATGTCTGGTTACCTGAAAGTGAAACTGGTGAAGTGTTATATTTGTCAAATCCCTCCTCTGTTGATGGCAATATGATAGATATACCACAAGATATTCCTGTTGTGTTAGATATTGCACATATAGGTTCTTGTTCAAACAGAGTAAAAATAAATGTACCAGACAATGTTGAAAAAGTATTTTTTTCATTAAGTAAATGTTTTGGTTTAAGAAACTATCGTATAGGTTATTATTGGTCAAGAACGCCTGATAAACAACTAGAAAGATTAATTGGTTCTGCTAAGTATTACAATTATCATTCAATGAAATTAGGTGAAGAAATACTTAATAAAGTAGGACCTACATATGTAAATACTTGGTTGAAAAAATATCAAGATAAACTATGTGATGAGTTAGATTTAGTACCGTCAGATAGTGTATGGTTAGCGACTACAACTGATAAAGATTATGATAAATTTAAAAAAGGTAATATAAACAGAATTAGTTTATGTGATTTGATAAAGGAAGAATATGATAGAACCATTAAAAATTAAGACACAAATTAAATCGTTTGACAATAAAAAATTAAAACAATTATCAGACGCTATACACCGTGAGGGTGTTGCTGTTTTATACAATCAAGATTTAAACGAAAAAGACTATATTGACACCATGAAAAAATTTGGTGAATGTGAAACACCTATGCTCTTTATGAATCCAAAAGAATATCCAGAAATATTTTTAGTTACTGGAAAAAGAGATAACGAGGGTAAAAAAATTGGTATGTTTGGTGATACAGAATTAGGTTGGCACTCAAACGGTAATTCAAGACATCTAATTGATAAAATACTTATAGCTTTATATTGTGTAAAAGAGGACATCAATACAACTTTAAGTGTATGTAATACACAACAACCATTTGAAGATATGTCGGAAGATGAGAAAGAATATTGGCGCTCTATTACAATTAGATTAAAATTTAAAAACAATACAATATATGATTTAGAAGAAGGCGACCCCGAGTTAGAGTTTATGAGTAAGAATAAAGGTAGTATTCGTAAGTTAGTCGGTGAACATCCACATACCGGAAAAGAATACTTTTATTTTCCTTATCACTTTATTCAAAAGGCGTGGGAAAACAAAAAACAAATAGACCATGAAGAGATGATTAAAAAGTTAATGCCTAAGATATTTAAATCTCAATATCAGTATCATCATATTTTTAAAGAAGGCGATTTACTTTTGATGGACCAATTTACAAGTTTACACCGTAGAACGCCTGTCATGGACAACAATCGTTTACTATGGCGAATAGCATCGGATTTTAATAATGTTTACAAGTAAAGAAGTACCTTGGCCAAAAATAGGCACTATGACTGGAGAAATACCTATGAAAAGGAGATACGCATTGAGAGATATGTCTTATCTTGATACACTTGAAGCAAGACCTATATTTGAAAAACAAGCAGACATAATTATTAAAAACAATTACAAAGGTATAGTTGATATAGGTTGTAGGCATGGACCTGTAAATGATTTTCTACATGAAAAGTCTTACAAAGATTATCAGTATTATGGATTTGATACATCACCTGAACCTATTGAATATGCACAAAAAAGGTGGCCAAATTATCAATACGAAGTTAGAGATTGGGCAAACTTAAAACAAGTTAATTTTAAAGTTGATTGTCTAATTTTTAGTGGTGTGTTACTGTATGAAAAAGACCATTATAAGATGTTTACAAACATGATGAAATTTTATGATTGTAAAAATGCGATTATACAAGAGCCGTATCACGAACAAAAATATTATGAAGAAAAATTGAAGTTAAAATCTATTACAAATGATATGCAACAATATAACTTTAAAGAAAAAACAATTGTTGAGGCTGAGATATTTTGTGGTAATAGATTGATAGGTGAGGTAATATATGAATAAAATTGTCGCAGTTAATTTTAGTAATGCTCCTAACTCTATGCAAGGTAGAGGCATAAAACTTTTAGATAAATTTGTACCTTTTCATAAGGTTATTAGTCTAAAAGATTATGATATACCTGTACTGAATAGTAATATGGCTGATGGTAATGTTCCCGATAGTGTAATACAATTTGATAAAGATTTAATTGACGCAGACGCTTATGTTTTTTGTGTTGCTGAGTTTATGGGTGGATATTGTGGTCAATTTAAAAATGCTATGGACTGGTTAGTAGTAAAAACAAACTATGATAAAGATTTGAATATACCATATAGTATAAGTCATAAACCTATGTTTAGTGTTACATTTTCACCTAGTAATACAAACGGCGGCAGACATGCTGAGATGATGAAAAAATTATTAAAAAACTTTCAAGTTATTAATCACGGTCATATTGTATTTAATCATGGTTGGGAAAAATGTATTCCAGGTAACTATGAATGGGTAAAAGAAGACGCTGAAAATATTTACAAAGTGTTGTCAGAACCATACGAAAAGAAAAATAAAATTACAAAACATACAGATGTTAGAACAATATGTAAATGGATTCACTTGTATGAAGAATGGGATAAAAAATGGCAAGATGTAGAATAGTAAAAGACATTGATGAAAAATTGCCTGGTGATGATATTAAAAAATATATTGACAGACAAAATATTAAACATCCTGAACATAATAAAGTAAATTATAAAAGTAAATATAATGGTTATAAAGGTGTAGTATGGA
>VMHT01095629.1_pt1 | contig 12418 bp, 4 predicted proteins | sample 4693611 | NCBI WGS metagenome assembly VMHT01 (sample SAMN12280063, study PRJNA550983) | marine metagenome | isolation source: seawater sampled from same location over 5 years 0.02-0.2 micron viral filtrate | place: USA: collected off the coast of southern California halfway between the port... ...
TTCCAGATGTTACATTTGGTTTGAAGAAACGTCCTCCTGCAGAGTTTGTAGGAACTCTTACTAATGCTACTGCTAGTGGTCATTGGTATGATATTATAAGAGATGGAGATGAAAAATATATAGTACAGATTACACCATCTAATAGTGGTGGCATGCCTATAAGAGTATGGGATCTTGCAGATGGTACTGAAAAATCTTTGACAAATTCTAGTGGAGATTCGTTATTTACGTATTTAGCTGGAGCTACGTCAGCCTATTCAGTTACTACAATTCAAGACTATACTATTATAGCTAACCCAAATAAGACTGTAGGTAAAACTACTGCAACCACAAGTGCCCCTCTTCTAAATGGAGACTACTCATATGCAAGGCTTGATACCGTTGCTTATAATACTGAATATATATTATATAGTGGTACAGCTCCCTCACCCAACACTTTCTATAGGGTTACTTCTGTAAAGGTAGATAGGATGTCTGGGGGTAGTGCTCAAGGGCCAACCTTTAATGACACTAATGAAAATCAATCTTTAGCAGGTACACTAACTTGGTCATTTACTGGAGGTAGTGCAGTTACTACATCTGGTGCTGAAGTAGGTGGTACAAATATTACAGAAAATATTGAAGGAAGTTTACAAGTAAATGGAAACTCTTACATTGCTAATAATACTCCTAACTATGATGGAAGCGGTACTGCGTCTTCTAATTTTTTAGGATACACACAAGACTATGATGTACGGTACACAGCTACAGTTGCATTAAAAGATGGTGGTTTAATTAAAACTACAAACCAATCTACAGCTGAAGGTTTATTTATAGACGTAGCTATGGAAGGGCAGACTTACAGAATATCAGTTGAAGCTGTTGAACCAGTGACAACATATCAAGATGTCTCTGGCATAGCTTATTTTAAAACACCAAAGAATCCAACTAATGGAGCTATATCTATGGCTACTATTCTTACTGGATTAAAAACTGCTGTTAATAGTTCTTTAGCTAACGTGACTGCTGAAGTTATAGGTAGTGGTTTATTTCTCAATGGTACAGCTGCAGATGGTGTAAACTTTCTTGGTGGTGCTGTAAACGAAAACATGAGTGTCATAGGTCAGAAGGCACAGGATATTAGTAGACTACCAGCTATGTGTAAACAAGGCTATGTAGCTCAAATATCTAACACTGCTGATTTAGATACTGATGATTACTATGTAAAATTTGAAGCAGATAATGGTACGTCTGGAGCTGGTAGTTGGGAAGAAACTGTAAGGCCACACAATTTTGATGGCTCAGGTAGTGACCCAATGTTAAAAGGTTTAGACCCCGCAACGATGCCACATGCTCTTATCAATAATCGTAATGGTACATTTACTTTTATAAAATTAGATGAGGCTACTGCTAATAGTCAAAACAATGTTAACTATTGGAAAGAAAGATTTGTGGGTGATGATGTATCTAACCCGTTCCCTACTTTTACTGGTGGCACAGTACAACAAATGTTTTTTCACAGAAACAGATTAGGTTTTATTTCTGGTGAAAACGTAGTGATGAGCCAGCCAGGAAATTATTTTGATTTCTTTATTGTCTCTGCTATATCTGCTAGTGATGATAATCCTATTGATATAACTGTATCTGATATTAAACCTGCATTTATTAATCATGTACTACCTATACAAAAAGGTATGATGATGTTTAGTGATAATGGTCAATTCTTATTATTTACAGAGTCAGATATATTTAGCCCTAAGACTGCTAGATTAAAAAAGGTAGCTAGTTATGAATGTGATTCTACTATACAACCAGTTGATCTAGGTACATCAGTATTATTTACTTCTAATGTTGCAGCATATGCTAGAGCATTTGAAGCTACTATTATAGATGATGATACACCACCTCAGATCATAGAACAAACTAGGGTTGTACCAGAATTTTTACCAAAAGATATTACAAAATCTGCTAATTCTACAGCTGTAGGTATTGTAACTTATGGTAAGAAAGGAGATAGTACAGTATATCACTACAAATACTACAATACTGGACAGAAACGTGAACAGTCAGCGTGGTATAGTTGGACATTAACAGGCACAATACAGCATATGTTGTATACAGGTGGTAGTTTTTTTGGAGTTACACTACATGATAACTCTTATAAATTATGTAAATATGAGTATGTTGCAGATGCTAATAGTAATAGAACCTATGTATTAGGTGGTACTGCTAGTGATGTGGGTTCTCCACTTAAAACAGCAAGATGGTTTGAAGCACATCTAGATAACATGACTATAGCTACAAACGTAGCTGGCACAGCTCAAACAACTACAGCTCCAGAGAAAACTGTCCTTACAATACCATATACCCCTGCAAACACTACTAATTTGTTTATGGTTGGGTTGTCTGGAAATGACAGTGACGGTAATCCTATAGCTGGTACTGTTAGAGCAGCTGATGCTGTAGGTAGTAATACTGTGACATTTAACAATATAAACCTACATAGTGCAGCTAAGGTTGCTGTAGGATATAAGTATACAAGTATTATAGAACTACCAACATACTATTTAAACGTAGGTCAAAACGTATATGATACTGATGGAGACCTAAGAATATCTGGCATCAACTTTGAGTTAGGTGTAGGTGGCCCTGTAGAGTTTCATCTAACATCACCATACTCTTATGTAGATGCTAGTGGCAATGTTACTAAAGACATAGACGATTATGTACAATTTGAGTCTGGTATATTATCTAATTCTAGTGTATTTGATGAGCCTCCTGCAGACTTAGCTAAAAGTGTGCGAGTACCAGTACAACGTAAGAATGAGAAATATACATTACAAATACAAATCCCCGACCCTTTTTCTACCGCCATAATCTCAGGAAGCTGGGATGGCATATACCATAATAGACGACATGTACGAAGGTAAGTATATTCAGACTTGCACACCAGAGTTAGCTCTAAGTGTAGGTCTGACCTTACGCTATGAAGATAGACGTGAGGCAGAGGAAACTTCTGGTTTAAGTGCAGAGGCTTCTATAATTGAATCTTTTTTTAATTCTACATATTCTGTATATTTTAAGGTTCCCAACGGCAAGGCTGCTGGAGTGGCAGGAGTGACTCCCAACAATTTAATATGGATGTTATGTACTGATGCTAGTACAGAGTATCCACATACATTTGTAAGGGAAGCCAAACGCTGGGTAAACAGTTTACTCAATCCTTATTTATATAATCAAGCAGATATGCGAAATGAATCACATATAAAATTACTAAAACTTTTAGGTTTCACCTTTGTCAACTATCATGTCTACAACAATGTCCCTCTTATAACATTTATAAAACCATGTGTACGGTAGCAGCTTTAGCTATTGGACTCGGTGGTGCTCAGGCTGTCACTGGAATACAAGAACAGAATAGGCAACACCGTGCTCAGGTCGATGCCGTAAATCGCAGCAATGCGATGGCACGACAAAAATATATTAACGACATAACTATCTCAGCTTATAACGATCAACGTAAAGGTGAGGTATTTACAGCACAACTACAAGCTGATGCTGCAGCAAGATCTGCATACTATCAGCAAAAAAACATTAATCAAATAGAACACAATAGAGCGTCAGAAGCAGCTCAAGCTGAGTTAAGAGAAAAAGTAAATAAGACTATGTTTGAAAGTCAAACTAATTTAGCCAAGGCTGTTAAAGCACAAGGCAGTATTTTAGCTAGTGGGCAACAAGCTGGTCAATCTATGATGTTAACTATTGACGATATTGAAAGAGAATACGGTATGGCATCTGCACAATTAGATGCAACCATATTTGATGCAACAAGGGCATATGGTATTAAACAATTTGGTCTAGACTTAGATCATTATGCAGCCAACACATCGGCTTACAACAACATATCAACATCTGCTCATGTAGCTCCAACCGCTTCATTCATGACACAAACACCGATTGAACAGAAGGCTCCACCTAAACCTTCACCACTTGGCCCAATACTCAGTGGTATATCCACTGGACTAGGAGCAGCAACAACTCTTGGTGGCGAAGATTATTTTAAAGACATGTTTTAATTAACAATAACTAAGGTTATGACATACTCAGGTAGTACAAAAAACTCCTCATATAGCAAGAGAGTCTATAATACAAAAGACAACAAAGATCTTGCAGAATACGCTAAGGCGTTAGAATCACAAAGAAAACAAACTGTCAAAGAGTTTACAGCTGCATCTACGGATCAGCTAGGAGAACTTGATAGACAAGACAGTATACAAACCAGCAACGACAAATTTCAAATACAACAGTTATCTAAATTTAGTGATACATTAAATGACTTTTTAGATACAGCTGCTAAAACTGTAGGTAAAGGATACATTGATGCCAAGCGTCAAGAAGGTGTAGAACTTTACAGAAGGTACGAAGCAGGTGATGAAGAAGCTATAGCTGAAGTAGAAGGTGATGCAAAAGAAATAGAAGAGTTAAATGAAAAAGTTAAGAACATGTCTCAAAAGATTAATGAATCTACTGAGGCATTTCTTGACAGACAAAACCAAGAAAATATATCATTACAAGATAAATTAAAAGCACTTAATGTTAGAAAAATGGGTGCTAATGTACGTTGGGGTTTTGTAAGAGCTCAACTACAAGAAGCAGCTCAAGGCTACAAAGCACATCTTATTGATGAATTATCAAATAATGAAAATACATTTACAACTCGTGATGGTACTGAATATAAGATAAATGATTACTACACAGTTCTTAACTCAGATCATAAAAAAGAAATTGAGAACCATGTAGAAGATCAATACATTGCAAACAACAACCCGTTTGGTGCTGCAGATACAGTTAGAAATTCTTATCTTACTGCAAGTGTTGTAAAATCTACACAAGAGTTTAGAACTGCAGAATTTAAACAAGAGTTAGCTAGAACTGGTGAAACAGAACAAAGTGATAGAATTAATAAACTTATCACTGCAGCTGAAAACTTTGGGCCAGAGGTTCCGTTAGTAGACGGTAAATATGTTGACGTTAAGCTTATAGCTGTTGTCGATTCTATTAATGATATATTAATAAATGGGCCAGGAAGTGAAGCTCTTATTGGTTCTACTGTTAGTAGATTTAAAGCTAACAAAACAAGACTTATTGAAGGTATAAAAAGTGCATTATCTGCTCTTGATCCAGAATCAGCAGCCGACTATGTAGAGTTTTTAAAAATGGAAAATGGTTTTGAAATGGCTGGTATGACTGGTGATTTAGAAACTTTAATGGCAGGAGACTTAGATCTTGACCAATTACTTATTGACCATAATAATAAAACTAGATTAAATCAACAGAAAATAGATGAAAGTCTAAAAGCTGAAGTCCAATTAAAAATTAAACAATCTCAAAATTTATATTATAATAATGTTATAAATGAAGATACTGGTGCTCCATATACTATAATGGACATTAAAGAAATAGGTCTAGGTATGTTAAGTAATGATCGTTACGATGATATAGATTTAATACCTACAATACAAAAACTTGCTAATTTTGATCCTATTGAATTAAATAATAAAGCATCTCGTGTAAAGTATAATGAATTAGTAGGTAAAAATGGTTACGTTACAAATGAAGATTTAATTGGATTTGATGCCACATTTAGAAGTGACATATTAGAAGATCATAAAAAGAATGGTGGTAAGTATAAATATAAAACAAGCCATATTTGGTCAGAGATGGGTAGTGAAACGTGGGGTACATTAGTAGATAATAGTCTTAAAGATATAAATGGTACTATTACAAGTAAACTTAGAACTAGCCTTACTGAGACTGGCGATGATATTAAACTTGGTGCAGCTGAAGATGGTGCAAAAGCATATGTATTAAAATTAGCTGGTGCAAATTATCTTAATGGTGATAATCCAGAGGTTGCTTTAGCAAACGCAATAGCACAAGCTGAATCAGAATTAACAACAGGTACAGGTATTTTTGCAACAGATGCAGAAGGTTTTACAAGTGCATTAATGAATCCAAGTATTATCCCTGCTAATGAAAAAATAGGTAACATATTAGCCGATGGTACAGCAGCTAGCGAAAAGTTAGATGTACTACAAGAATATGCACCTGACGGGGATCATATTAGAAACGAAATTATTATACCAAAAAATAGTTCTTTACTTACTCCAGAGTATGATAAGGGAACTGGTAAAATTAGTTTTTTAGATAGATCACTTATGCAAATAGCAGAGTTTAGTGAAACAGGATATACAGCTATTGATGTTTTAAACTTACAAAGACGTAAACATGGTTTAGAAGATATACCATTATCAGACTTTTCTCCAGAACTACAGGCAGTACATACAGCTGTAAAAGATAAATATAAGCATTTAGCTAAAGTATTTTCTAGTGATGCTGAAGGATTCTCAAGAGCTATAGATGAATTAGGTGCTATTGATCTTAATACACTTGCTAATTCTATTGTAGTAAATATTGAAAATCCTGTATTTGAAGGTGATTTAATCTCAGTGTTAGAAAGAGAAGGTATTGATAAAGGGGATTATGATAATGATGCCCTAGTTCGTGAAAAAGTACATCGTTTACAAATTAATCATTTACTTAAACAGGCAGTTAGTCAAACCAATGATAAAAACCAAGCTATTCTTATGGTAGCTACTGGTATGAGATTTGGTGAAGGTTCTATGAATGATTATGGTGAAGGTAGTATATATGATAATATAGATAACGATAAGTCTGATTATGCTTTTGATGTACTTGATGGTTACTACTCAGGTGATACAAGTAAACTTCTTGGTAAGTATAATAAAGATAGTCTTAGTGTATCTAATTCTAGAGACTTAACTAAGTTTGAAGAAAAATACAATCTTGAACCTAATCTTGTATTAGAAAATTTACTTGATCTTGACGAGACATCTGGTGTAAACTTTAAAGACTTTGACAGAAACGCATCTATATATAAGTTATTAAAAGATATGGAACCACCTAAAGATATAGTAATTAAGAGTGATGGTTTCTTTGGTAATAGTGTTTCACATAATCCTTTATGGGATAAATGGAATAACAAAGTTAGAAAATGGGAAAACCTTAACAGAGTAAATGAAAAGATAATAAATGGTGTAACCATATCTCCAATTACTGATAGGGTTGACTACAATAACCTTGTTAATATGTTGATAGCTCAAGAAAAGTATGACGGTAACAAAGATATTGTTTACCAAGATTCACCTGTGTTACAATTTAGAAATGATTGGAATGAACAAAATTCTGACAGATTAGAAAAATCAACTAACAAAAATATAGATAAACTTAGAAAAGAAAGAGATATATACATTATAACTAATATTAGAAAGTATTTAGGACTTGACTCATGACTGACAGTTTAAGACCAATTTCCTCATATGATATGCCAACTGACAAACAGTATGAAGAGCTTAATGAGTTAGGTAAAGAGTTTTTAGAGGAAAGAAACGTCAACAAAGCGATTGAAGCTGAACAAAAACAACAAGAACAAGACCAAGGATTTATAGCTGACGGGCCAGGCAGGGCTTTACAAGAAATTGTATCCGTGCCTTTAGGTGGTGCTGTAGATGCTGCAGAAAGTATAGGATCATTCTTAGATCTTAGTGGTGACACTCTTAGTCTAGCAGCTGGTAGTTTGTTTGGTTTTGGTACAAAAGAAGAAGAAAATCCTTTTAGTGATAGATACGAAAAAGGTAACTGGATAGATATACCAGATCAATTTACACCTGAGACAAAAACAGGTCTTGGTAAACTGATGCGGGGTATGACAGAGTTTGGTATTTTAGCTGTATTGACTGCTAAGGCAGGAGCTGCTGCAAAGGCAGGTATTGCTGCTAGTGGTGCTATGAAAGGGTTGAGTGCTGGTACAAAGCTAGCAGGAGCTGCACAGCGATTTAAAGCTGGTAGTAAACCCATACAATTTTTAACAAACCCTAGAGCAGCAAAATTTGCTAAAATAGCAGGTGAAGGTGGTATGGCTGACTTTATTATGAATGATAGTGAAGAAAGCAACATAGCAAACCTTATAGATCAATATGCACCAATGATTCCATTTAGTGAAGCATTGTCTGTAAATGAAGAAGATAATCCTTGGTCTGCTAGAATCAAATCAGTTACAGCTGGAGCTGGTGTAAACCTTGTAGGCCATGCTTTAGTAGGTTTTTTAAAAGGTAAGTTTGCTGCTACTAAAAAAGCAAAAGAACTTATAGAAGAACAAAAACTACTACAAGGCACAGGAGATCAAAAACTTTTACCTAGATCTAAAGATCTTGTAGGTGACAACTTTGTTATTAAAGATTTTTATGATGAAGCTATAACTACAGCTAATGCTGAAGGTAATAGAGTTATGTATAATTACATTCGTAAGAATGATACAGATGACATAATTAATGCTAAAAAAGAAGCTGACAAAGCTTATGCCGAAGGTAAAGGTTTTAGAAATTCAGAAGATGTAGATAATTTAGATTTATATTTAAGAAAACATCTGACAGAAGAAGATTACGAAGAAGCCCAACGACTGTTTGCGGGGGAAGAGTTAAACAAGGATATTACTATAAAAGGTGATCCTGATAACATAGATCCTGTGACGGGTAAAGGTGAAGCAGATCGTGTCATTAAAGCAGAAAATCGTATAACTGACACTCGTGGTAAAGGTACATATTATCATGGTACTGCTACTGAAATAGATAAATTACAAGGGCCATATGACGGTGATGCTTACTACGGTGAGGCTAAACCAGGATTATTTGGGTACGGTTTTTACACCACAGATGATATAATTACTGCTAATAAATATAAAAAGAAAAATATTAAAAGTACTAGAGCAGAATTAACTGACCCGTTAGTATACAAAACAAGACAAAAACAAGAAGTAAAGTTTTATGATCTTGATGAAGATATGAGTCCCCTTATATATAAAGAGTTAGATGATTATCTTAAAGAACAAACATTACCAGATGGTACTTTAAGACATGATGATGCTGCAGTAGTTTCTGATACTTTAGCAGAGTTAGGTAGAGAAAATGTAACTCTTGGTGAATTTATTAGAGTAAGTAGAAAAATTGCTACCTATGATTATGATATGTATTCATATGAACATGCAGAAAGTATATTACAAATAATTGAAGATCGTCTAAAAAAAGAAGGTTTTGGTGGATATACTCACCAAGGTGGTTTATATGCTGGTAAAGGTAAACGTAAACATCAAGTACAAATATACTGGGATCCTGCAAATCAGTTAGAGTTAGGTAGAACAACTACTGAAAATGTTACTCTACAAGATTACATCGACCTTGCATTTAGAAAAGGTAGATCTGCTAATGACCCTTGGCTACCAGAACAAGGCATGAGTGCTGCACAGGAACGAGCTAATAGATTCCGTAAACCTGATCCAGATGTTAACCCTCAAAAATTTAGTCAAACTGAAAGAGCTGATTATCGTCAATCAACTGATACTGATAATCCATATGTAGAATATGTTAATGAGTCTACTAAAAACTTTAGACGTGAAGGCAGACCAGTAGGTTCTACTAACATGTCTACTAATGCTCATACACGTAGAATGACCCAAGATGATGCAGGTTTACGTAAGTTTGCTACAGAAATCATGGACAACATTACTGAGCAAGCATTTAGGCAGATTGACAATGCTATGCCGTTTAATGAAATACGAGAGATGCAAATTGCTGCAGCTCAAGAAATTATTGACATTATAGGTATAGGTGGAACAGAAGGTCAACAGGCTTTGACACGGTATCTAAACGCAGATCTTGGTACAAAGAAACTAGATGTTAGTGATATAGCAGGACGTAAAAACTTTATATTTTGGGATTTTGACGGTGACAAGGTTATAACTATTACACCTCAGATGAAAAATGCTTTAACACTAGCTACACACTACATGTTAAAAAAAGCAGCTGATATAGGTACAGGTGTTACAATGTTACCTAAAGGTGCTAATGCAACTAGACAAGCAATGGACATCCTTGACCATTTACAGATTGCAATGGTTGAGATGAAAAAAGTTGCATATATGACAGGTAATGCGTTAGAAGTACAAAAAGGTAGAGGTATATTTCCACAGGCAGCCCAAGCAAAATTGGGTAAAAAATTAAAAGAGATTATAGAAGAAGAGAAGACATTTACACAACATATGAAAGAGCTAATTAAAAATGGTAATAAACGCCAAGCAAAACAATTAGCTGAAATATATTCTATAACAGATGGTCGTGTAACGTCTTTATCTATGATGCAAAACTACTTAAAAGCACGTTTAGGTTTAGGTGGTATGGTTAATGGTCAAAAGATACCGTCACAAGTATTGAGAGAATTAGCCTCTGTATACTATAATTCTATACTTAGTTCACCTAAAACACCTATCAGGGCTGTAGTAGGTACTAATTTAATTACTGTATTAAGACCCTTTATGATGTATGCGGGTGCTAAGTTTGGTAGAGGAGCTGATAGAGCACAACAAGCTGTAGCAGCTGCAACTATAGATGCTATAGGTAAAGCATACTCAGAAAGTTGGAAAGTATTTAAATATAACTGGCAACAAGGTCTACACAATAAAAAAATGTCTTATCAAGGTAGATTTGATTTACCAACAGATTTACAAAACTTTAAACGGTTAGGTAAATATGCTGAGGAATTTGGTTCACCTAGTGAAAAAATGATGTATAGAGGTTTAAACACACTTGTTAATTTAAATACAAGTCCTTTAATGCGTTATTCACAAAATGCTATGGGTGCAGGTGATGCTGCAGCTAGAACAGTGATAGGTCGTTTTACAGCTCGTATTAGAGCTGCACAAGAAGGTGTAGAAAAAGGTATACCCTTAGATCAATTAACTGATTATGCAAGAGCCCAAGAACAAAGATTTGCAGATCAAATTTTTAAAATGGGTGATGGCAACATGATGGTCGTAACTGACCAAGCAGCATTGATGGCTGGTAGAGAAGCTACTATGACACGAGATGTTGAAGGCTGGATGAAAGCATTTGAAACTTTACAAAACAACCCTGTGGGTATGTTGTTCTTCCCATTTGTTAGAACAGGTTATAATGCTATACGTCTTACCGTTCAACACACACCTTTAGAAGCTTTTAGTAAAAGGTATCGTGATATAATGGCTGGACAAAACCTTGAAAAATATGGTCTTACTGCAGCTGATTTACCAGCTGAAAAAGCTTTGATGGAAGGTAGAATAGCTGTTGGTAGTAGTATTGTAGCTATGGCTAGTATAGGAGCTGCAATGGGTAATATTTATGGTGACTTACCTCGTGATAAAGAGATGAGAGATCTTTGGAGACAAGAAGGTATTAAACCACATACAATGCGTATTGGTAATACTTTAGTTTCTTACAGAGATATAGAACCATTTAACACAGTTATTGCAACAGCAGCTAACGTGTTTAATTATCAACATGCTTTAGATGAAGATATAAAAACAGAACTATTAGAAACTTTAACATTTATGGCAGCTGCAGCTGTAGTTGATAAATCTATGCTTGCAGGTGTTGATGACTTAGCTTCCGTGTTAGATCCCGAAGGTTTACTTAACAAAGGTAGTACATTAGGAGGTAAATTTGCAAGATCAGGTTTACCATACTCAGCTTTAATTGGTAGTATTGGTGATTTACTTGATGCTAATCAAAAAGAAGCTAACAATATGTTAGAAATGATGATTAAACGTGATGCTTTATTTAAATCTTTAGTACCTCCTAAATATGATATGCTTGCAAAAGATAGATCTGGTGTTAAGTTTGAGCCCCCAGGAAGTCAACCATTACTACGTGCATTTAACTTTTTATCACCTGTAGCTATTACTAATACATCTGGAGATTCTGTAAAAACAACTCTATATGAAATGGGTTATAACTTACCAGAAGTAACTAAAACTTATAAAGGTTTACGTCTTACCTCTAAAGAAAGATCTACGATGCAAAAGTATATTTCTATGAGTAGTTTACGTAAAGACTTAGAAAAAGTATTTGACTCTAAATCATTTAAAAATGGTTTTGCAGAGTTTAAAAAATTACAACTACGTAGACGTAACGGATATAGAGTAGAGGATCAAGAGTTTTATAAAATGGTTCAGAAAGTATTTAGAAAAGCTAAAAGAGAGGCATATTTAAAAATGGTAGGAGAAAATCCTACGTTTGCAGATAAATTAAAAGAAGCTAAAGTTAAGAAGAATTTAGGTGGTCGAGGTAGATACGATGAAATAGATAGATTATTAAACATACCAAAATAACATTGATTATCAATGGCAGTTACAACTAAAAAATCATTCGCTGCTACGACTAATGCAACTACAACTGTATTTAGTCCAGTCAGCATACAACTGAATAACCAAGATGATCTAGATGTTTATGTCACATTGTCGGGTGGTACTAGAGTGCTACAGCTACGCCAG
>VMHT01023075.1_pt1 | contig 12416 bp, 13 predicted proteins | sample 4693611 | NCBI WGS metagenome assembly VMHT01 (sample SAMN12280063, study PRJNA550983) | marine metagenome | isolation source: seawater sampled from same location over 5 years 0.02-0.2 micron viral filtrate | place: USA: collected off the coast of southern California halfway between the port... ...
AGCTTTTGCTGACTACGAAGAGATGGCAGACAAGCATGATTATGTTGGTAACTTTAAACCTACAAAAGCTAAGAAAGAAACTATAGCTAAAACTCTTGCTGTTTATTCTGCTTTTACAGAAGGACTACAACTCTTCAGTAGCTTTGCAATTTTATTAAACTTTCCTAGATTTGGAAAGATGAAAGGCATGGGTCAAATAGTTACTTATTCTATTCGTGATGAGTCAATGCATGTAGAAGCTATGACTAAACTCTTTAGAGAATTTATACAAGAAAACTTAGACATATGGACAGATGATTTTAAGAAAGAACTATATGAAATATGTAGACAAATGGTTACACTTGAAGATAAATTTTTAGACCTTGTGTTTGAGATGGGAGATTTACAAGGACTAACTAAGAAAGATATGTACGCTTACAATAGATACATAGCAGATAGAAGACTATTACAACTTGGTCTTAAGACTAACTATGACCAACGTGAGAATCCTCTAGGTTGGATTGATGAAGTCATGGGTGTTGAACATCAAAACTTTTTTGAAGGTAGAGCAACAACATACATGAAAGCAGGACTTAGAGGAAGACAAGACAACATAACCTTTAGTGATTTAAATGAGTAGACTAAGTGATAAAAAAGATACTGCTTGGTTTATAAAATGGGTTTCTAGTTTTATAGTTGTAACAGCTATGTCTTTACGAGGCATACAGGGTATGGAAATTTATGACTTAGTTCTATCTATAGTAGGAGTATCTGGTTGGTTATGTGTTGGTATGTTATGGAAAGATAGGGCATTAATTATTTTGAATGCTGTTGGTCTTGTCTTTTTATTTAGAAATTTAGTAACAGAATTTATAGTATAAGGAATACTAATGAAATCAAAAAGAGAGGAAGCAATATTAATAGGGTACAAAGTTCTTTACAACAGAGCAGGTAAATTAATTACTGAAAGAACAACTACTGATATAAAAGAACTTAGACCTTATTTTACAGCAGAAGAATATGCAACATTACAAACTGTAATACGAGAAGGAACAACTAAACTAGATGAAATACATAATTACATAGAGGCTAATTTAAATGCTAGGATAATGACAGACTAATGAAATGGGCTAGTTTATTATTAGGTTTACTAACATTACCTTTAATATTTAATGTTACACCTTTAGAAGTTATGAGGTTAAAAACCTTTGATGCTTTTATAGAAACACCAGAGCCTTCTAATAACTTTGTAATCTTAAATATAACAGAAGAAGATGTACAAGAAAGAGGAGGCTATCCTTTTCCTAGACAAGACTTAGCACAAATACAAATAGATTTACTTAACAAAGGTGCTATAGGTGTAGGTTGGGTTATATTATTTCCACAACCAGACAGGTTTGGGGGCGATGAAGTTTTTAAAGAAACATTATCTTATGCTCCTAGTGTACTAGCTATGCCAGAGTTTAACAATGGAGAATATCCTAAAACACATGGTACAGTTATATTAGGACCAGATGTAAACTTACCGATAGCTAAAGGATTTATACAAAATATACCAGAGCTTCAAGAAGTTTCTGCTCAAGGTGCTGTGTCTGCTCCAGTAGATGTAGACAATCTTGTAAGAAGAATACCTTTACTTCAACAAACTCCTGATGGTTGGGTTGCTTCTTATGGAATAGAAGTATTAAAAACTTTACTCAACTCTAACACTTATCAAATAAAAACAAATGAAAATGGTATACAACAAATAAGAGTTAGAGGACTTGAGCCAATATCAACAGATAGTCTTGGTCGTAAGTGGATTAGCTGGGTTAATACACCACAAACTACACTATCTGAAATGAATGTCTATGGTAAGTTTGTATTTGTAGGTGTTACTGCAGAGGGTGTTATGCCTACTTTAGCTACACCAAATGGGCTATTAGAACCACACAAGATACAGGCTGCCCTTGCAGAAAGTATTTTGATTGACTCTCCGTTCATACCTGATTATAGATTGTTTGTAGAACTACTAATATTAGTTATATCAGGGTTGCTAATAGCTTTTGTAATAAGTTATTTTGGTATTACATGGGGTATGGTATTAGCAGGAACTTTAATAGCTTCAGTAGGCTCTCTTGGTTATTACTTTATATCTATCGGGTATCTTATAGATGTCACATGGAGTATGACATGTATGACACTTATTGCCCTACAACAATTCTATTTAAACTTTAGAACACAATTTAAATTAAGACAACAAATTAAGAAACAGTTTGGTACTTATCTTTCTCCTGATATGGTTGCTATGTTGCAAAAGAATCCAGAGCTTTTAAAGCTAGGTGGAGAAAGAAAAGAAATGACATTCTTATTTACTGACATCATGGGCTTTACTCCTGTGTCAGAAGTATTTAAAAACAATGATGACCCTGAAGGTTTAGTAGAACTTATTAATACTTATCTTGATAAGATGACAAAGATTATACTAGCTAATGGTGGAACTATTGACAAGTATATGGGTGATTGTATCATGGCATTTTGGAATGCTCCTCTTCCTTGTGAGAATCATGCAGAGTTAGCTATTAAATCTGCAATAGAAATAGAAGAAGCAACCTTAGAACTTAATAAACAATTTAAAGAACAAGGATTAGACTTACCACCTATCAATGTAGGAACTGGTGTCAACTCTGGAACTTGTATTGTTGGCAATATGGGAAGCGAAACAAGGTTTGATTACTCTGTTGTTGGGGATGCTGTAAACTTATCAGCTAGATTAGAAGCTACTGCTGGTAGAAATGATTATAAACAATGGAAGATAATTATATCTGAGTACACTAAAGACTTAGCAGGTGATTGTTTTGATTATGAAAAGATAGATAGTATATTAGTAAAAGGTAAATCAGAACCAATAACAATTTATTTTCCTAAACCCTTGACAAATTTAAAATAAGTATTATAATATAGATAAGGGTGTGCGAAAGGTCGGCACTCAATAACTTGCTTTATAAAGGAGTTAATATGACAAACATAAAAGCATTTGGGCAATTCAGCCCGTTCTCAGTAGGGTTTGATGAAATGTTTAATACATTACAAAGAGCATCAATACCTCAATCAAACTATCCACCTTATAATATTCTTAAAAAAGGTGATACATATTATATTGAAATAGCAATGGCAGGATTTAATAAGTCTGATATTGATATTGAAATAGAAGATAATACTTTAACTGTCTCTGCATGTTATGGAGATAGAGAAGATGATATAGAATTTGTTCACAAAGGAATTTCTGAACGAGAATTTTATAAATCATTTGCTCTAGCTGAGTATGTTGAAGTTAAAAAAGCTAGTGTTGCTGATGGAATATTACTTATTGAACTAAGTAAAAACATTCCAGATGAGCAAAAGCCTAAAAAAATTAAAATTTCTAGGTAAAAATAGCTAAATCCTCTCAGAGGCACAGAGAAGCTCTGTATTAAATAATAGGTCTTTCTATACCCATCGTATTAGGTAGGGTCAACAAATGCAATACAGAGCATCTGGTGATGTCAATTTTCTCTAATCCCCTTGTTTTATCTTAATAGTAGAAGAACCACCACCATTAACTACAATTTGTGTACTCTTTCCATTTTGCACAAGGATAACAGTATAAGAACCTGTCTTATCTAAATCTAATCTTACTGTATCTTCTAATGATTTTAAAAATGTTACGACATTATCTGTAGTAAAAGTATTAACTTGTGTGTTAGAATCAAAACCCATAGTTGTTCCTTTTAAATCAAAGTCAGCTTTTAATAAAGTTTCTGTTTGGTCTAACTCATTTACATCTTGTATAATGTCTAACAAGTCTTCAAGAAAGTTTACATCTAAATAATTAATATCTAGTTCTGTAAATTCTAACTCATCCTCTGCTAGATAGTCTACATCTAAATCATCAAAGTCAAGGAAGTTAGCATCAAGAACATTAGAACTGCTACTTCCATCTTCTCCCTGTACATTTATATTCTCCTTTGGTGGATTAACTATTAACATATTATCTATTAACTCTAAAGTTAAATCTAATATAACCGGTTTAGTAGGTTCTAGTTCAAACATAGAAACTGTAGTAGCTTGATAGGGCTTGTTAAGAATTACTTCTCCTGCACCTGTTGCTACTAATATTTCTCCACTAGGAGTTCCATCTGCTTTTGGTAATAATATAATTAACGATTCGCCTATCTCATTTACTGTAATTGTAAAATCAGTTCCACGAATTGACACATTAGCACTTGGCGTACTAATAGAAATGTTTTCTTTGTTTATATTATTTAACTTGCCAGTAATAAACCTTGCAGTTCCACTAGCAAAATTCAAAGCCATTGTAGACTTTGAAGGATTAGGGTCATAGATAAATTCATCTATAACTAATTGTGAATGCTCTGTTAATCTTACTTGACTATTATTAACAAAGGTTATACCTATTCTACCATTAGAAGTTTCAACATTATCAAAACTTTCTATACCAAAAGATAAAGCAGCATCGTAAGTTTCATCTCTTACAATCCTGCTATTACCTTTAAGTTCTGTTACGCTTCCAATACTAACATCCGACTGTTGTGCCACCATCGTTTTGGATAACACAGACAGTACCAGAATTGCCAGTTGAAAGTATCTTGAGCCAATCATTGTCTAATGTACTAAGTTGTTGTATGTTAAAAGTTCTAGAGTTTCCAGTCTGGTCTAAGTAAAAATAACCACCAGCATATCCACTACCATTAAATGTAACAGCATTACTATCTCCATCAACATCAACATAAGAAGTACCACCATCGTAGTTTATATCAAAATCAAATGTATTACTACTACCATTAATAATCCAGTCTAAATCTGTATTACTAGCCATAGCAGTTGTACCTACATCTAATGTAAAAGTATTACTATCTCCAGTAGTATCTACATTAAAATTAGAACTATCAATACCATAAGTATTGGTTGGGTCTGCTTGTATAGTAAATGTATTACTGTCTCCATCAAATTCAAAAAATCCTGTAATATTATCTCCTAGTATATCACCAAGAAATTTATTACTATCTCCTATTTGATTAATATCTAGAGTTAGATTTAATCCATCTAAATCTAGAGCAGTTAAAGTTCCTGCAACAGAATTTAATCCACCTATTATATTTCCAGAACCAAGTTGTTCTAAATCTATATTAGCAGTAGCACCTGATTGGTCAATGTATATTTCGTTATCAGCCCCGTATGTTGTCAACGCAGTCAACATCACAACTAGGCTCATCAATTTTAATTGTTTCATATTCCCAATACCCTCTCTCTATTCCTATTTCTATTAAGTTAAATACTCCAGCTTCTATTGCCTTTTGCAAAGCTATAGAACCCACCTCGTTCTCAGCTACTCCTCCTTCTATTTCTACAAGTTCTGTACCTTGTTCATAGAATTTAAAGACATCTTGAGAAACGCTTGTCGATAAAACATTTTTAGAAACTGTAGTCTCTACTAATATTTCACCTGTTGATACAGAAACTAATCGTAATGATATAGTTACTACATCTTCTCGGTATTGTTTACTTGTACCTATTCCTAAATACCTAGCACCAATACCACCAGATTCTACATTTGTGTCATAACTAATTACTCCACCTTGTATTATAAGACCAGCAAATAATAAAGGCTGGAGCTTTTGGTCTTGCTCAAAGTTTTCTCTGGTTGACCGAATAAGTTGTCGTTCTTTTGTAAGATTATCTAATCCTACTCGTTCAACAACTCTAAAAAATTCTCCGTTAGCAGCATGTTTTAAAGCTCTTATAAGTAATGCTTCTGGAGCTTGTGTTACTGCTGTACTAAATAAAGCAAAGCTACTGTTACTTTTTCTTTGTCCTGTTAAATCTTGAAAGCTATCCCTATATACTGCTATTATTGGTTTTCTTTTAGCAGGAGATACTTCAGCTAATGCAACTGATTGTAAGTCTAAAATATTGGCAGGTTCTGTATCTCTTGTTAAAGATAAATCTTTATTTTGATTTAAAACTGCACAGCCACTAAAAAGTGAAGTTACCAATAGGCAAAGAAATAGTCGTTGTGTTCCCATCTGAATCCGTAATTTTTAAAGTTATTATTCCATCGACAACACTATATTCGATTGTGTTGCCCTCTAAAGTTAATATACCACTATCGCTAGGAGTTTCTCCAAATAAGTTTTCTACTAATTGTCTTGATAGCTGTGCATATATTCTAGACTCTAAGTTTCTTATAAACCTTGCAAGTGTTGTGTTTTCTTTGTCTCTTTTAATCTGGTCCTGTAAAGCTTTGAGTTCTTCTTTGATACTCATCTTTCTATTAAACTCTTGATTTTCTATAGTAAGATAATGTGCAGATGTTCCCATACCACTAAAGCTAGGGTTTTTAAATTGATGTACCATCTCATCTGATATACTATTAACAGACCAAAACATAATTAACATGGACCAAAAGAACATACAAAACTTACAGTTCCTATCAGTTTTTTTACTTTTAAATGTTGGTTTTACTTTCATTTTATTAAAATATATAATTAATTATTAACATAGACATAGCCATAAATCCTAATACAGATATTTGTATAACCGAAGCAACTGCAATTTGTTTCATAGGATGTACTTCTACAATTTTTTCTAACCAAGATTCACTTGGAGAAAGGTTTACTACTTGTAGTATTTTTTTATTAATCTTTTCGTTGGTCTTTTTTTCCATCTGCTCTTGCTAACCTATCTACATCTATAGTTACTCCCATAGCTGTTCTTACCATAGAGTCTATTCTTATCATATCATTATCCATTTGTCTTACTCTGTCTATTAATGCAACTATCATACTATGTTGCGTATCTAATTTTTTATGTACATCTGCTATTAAAGCATTAAATAATTTATATACCATCCAACCAGCAGCAACTGCAAAGGCTGCAGGAATACCTACAGACTCTAATATTGTCATAAAATCTCTAGTGTCCATTATCTTCCTTTTGCTAAACTACCACCAAAGTACATACCTATAATAGCTGATACTAAGTTAGTGTCAAGTTGTGTAATTACAAGACCCTTAAAAGTTATCCATTCAAACATCTCTCTACCGGCTCTAAACAAACCACCGGGATTCCATTGAGTATAACCAACAGTAACACTTACATCTGGATAATAAACTGCTACAAGTTTAGGTAAAAGAACAATAGCAAATACAGAAGTAAGGGCTATAATTCTTCTTGTCCAAGCAAACCCTTTGTCTTTTAATCCATGATTAAGTGATTGCTTCTTAGCTTTTATATCAAACTCACCACGAGTAATAAGAAGCTTTTCATTTTCTGCTTTAGCTTTTCTACTCTCAGCCCACACACTCATCACACCACCAAGCACAGTTGATGCTAACATAGTTATAATTTCAAAAGGAAAACCCATTATAATATCTCTGTTACTAACTCTTCGTATAAAATTCTAAAATCTTCTAACTTCATAAAGCTTAACTCTTTTTCTATTTGATGTATTCTATAAATCTTGTAAGCTCTTTCAAGTTGTTCTTCGGTGTATAATATCATTTTGTATTTTGTGTAGAGAGAATAGAAAGCATTTCTTCTGTTCCAGTTCCTTTAGGAAAATCAATTTTAGATAATGCTATAGCTTTGTTAATATCTTCTTCACTTTCTAAAAAATATTTAAGTCCTTCAGGAGTTTGTTCATTCATAGCAATAGCTTCAATAATTCCTCTATCAGGACCTTTTTTATTTCTTAAATATTTCATGTCAGCAATATACTGTTCAGGATTAGCATTTTCTTTTTTTGCTATAGCCATTTTTTTTTCTATTGTTCCTTCTCTTCCACCACCTAAATATTCTAAAACTGAATGAGCTATAGGGTCATCAGTATCTTTATATCTATTTAGTTTAGTATTAAAATCTCTTAAAGGTGCTCTTATTCCAGATATTCTAGAATCAAATCCTCCATAACCTTCTTCTCTTCCCTCTTTAAAATAAACATCATCAGTTCTTCCTGCCCACACATCATATCTAGCTTCAATATTTCCCATATTATTATACTCATAGTTAGGTCTAACAACATTGCCTTGATTAAAACCTAGTCTAGCCATCTGGTCAGCGTAAGGCATACCAGTAAAAGGGTCTACTCTATCTGCTGGGTTTTCTTTAGTGTCAGGAACTTCTGGTCCTGTTATTAAACCACCTGTAGTATATTGACTTCGTAGTTCTAATAATTCTTCTTCTTCCATGTCTAATAATTCTTTTGCTTTTGGAGCAAGTTCTCTAGCTACCGGAACTACTTCTAGTCCTTCTATACCTACTTTAGCTATTTCTTCTAATAAAGTATCAGCATCATCATCTGTCATTTCTGAAAAAGCAGCAATAGGAATTTCACCTATATCTTCCATATAACCTAATACCGGTGCTATCTGCTCTGGTAAAGAAGTACCATAATCATTAAATTCTATTATACCTCTAACTTTTTCTATACCATAAGTATTTAATCCTGAAAAAGCTAAAGTTTCTGCTATTTTTTGGTAAGTAGTTTCTTCAGCAACAGAATCTTTATAAGTTTGATTAGTTGATAAAGCAACTTGTATCTGCCTAACACTATGATAAAGTGGTAATGCTGCAGCCATTCTTAAAAATAAAGCTGCGTCTCCACTTTCAACTCTAGCTAATAAAGCATTTGTTTGTGAAGTTTTTGCTTGTGCCCAAGATAAAAAACTACCTAAAAATTTTACTAAAGGACTTTTACTTTGTGTGTACAATCTTCTGTTACCTACAGTTGGTATTAAAGCATCTCTATCAGCACTATTTATTCCTGCTTTTTTTAAATAAGATTTAGCTAAAGGGTCTTCAATAGCTTCTACTGCATTTTTAAATTGACTTAAATATTTTAATTCTTTTGGTTTTAAACCTAATTGAGATATTTCTCTTTCTATTGCTGTTTTAGATTGAAATAAAGTTCTAGATTTTCCTTTTGCAAACAATTTAGAAATCTCTAAAGTTCTTTCAACTCCTGTATTAAATGCCCAGTTACGAGCAATTCTAGTAACTCTACCTAATTGAAAAATTTCAAAAAAATCACTTGTTGCTTTTAATACATTTCTTTGATAATTTTGTAATCCACCACCACCATTAATAACTAGGACATCTGAGATTTCTCTTTCTAATAAATTTTCTATTCTATCACCACCTGTTAATTTTGTCCAAGGTGTTTTAGTCCAAGAAACATCTTTACCACCGACTTGTTTAGTAACATTATTTAAAGATAAAACTTCATCAGATAAGTTAGCTTTAGAAAATAAAGCTTTTACTGATGCTTTATATCCACTATTAGTTAATAGTTGTAACCAATCTCCCATACTTGGTATAGCTACTTTTAATAATCTAGTCATTGCTAATCCACTTTGTAAAAAAGTAACAACAGCTACACCTGTCTTAGATGTAAATGCTTTATCAGCTTGATAAACTCCAAAGTAAGCTTCTAAAGAATCTTTAATTTTTTGTTTTTCTCTATCTGCTGCTTCTTCAATTCCGGGTCTAACTCTATATAATTTTTTAACAGATTTAAATTTATTTTGAGGGTCTGCAAAACTTTTAAAATTATTATCAATGTCTTTAAATAATTTAGTTATACCTTCACCTTTAGAACCAAATCTTTTTACAAACTCAGCAATAGGAATAGTATTTTTAGTTAATTGTTGTAAAGTAATAATAGGATTTTGTTCAAATAAATAAGATACTCTTGCTCTTGCTTCTTGGTCATATAATGTTCTTTTTTTATCAAAATGTCTAGCAGCATTTAATACAAATTTTTCATCTCTTGCTTTACCTATATTATTTGTTTGAAATAATGCTTCTTGATTTTCTTTTGCCCATATACTATTATTTCTCATTCTAGTGCTAGTATTTAAGTATTCTCCTGCAATTTTTTTAGCTTCAGTTTGAGCTCTTTTTATATTTTGAGGAACACCAAATTTATTAACTCTTTGAATGTAAAAAGCATCAGCTAAATCATCAATGACTTGTTCATAATTTTTAGGGTTTATAGCAGACTGTTTTAATATTTGCGTTAAACCATATTGATTTTCTTCTTTAAAATCTAATCCTCTATTAATAGCATAATTTTTAAAGTCTTCTGTATATTTAGTAATTTTATTAGATAGTTGTAAAGCTTCAGCATACTTAGAATTTTTTATATCTTGAGAAGAAATAAAAGAAAAACGTGTTTTTGTAGAATCTAATCCTTTTTGATTTGTAATTTTACCTGCTAATTCTAATACATCATCATCATATGTAGATAACATTTCAGCATATCTGTTTCTCCAATATCCTAATTGAACTGCAGCTTCTTGTTCAACTGGTAATACTTTTGGAACTTTACCAAGTGTAACTCCTCCACCTTGCATACGAAACATTTTAGCTGCAAAATTTACTACCGGTTCAGAACGAGACATTAAATCTTGTACATGAGAACCTGCTGTTAAACTTTTTAAACTTTTCCACCAATTTTTTCGTACACCAGCTATGAATTCTTCATTAGCAGCATTTCTTATTTTTTTAGGAATTAATTGATATTCCTTTCTTTGAATCATTTTTTGAAATTGACCAAGACCTGCACCTATTAAAGCAAACTGTATAGTTTTTTCATTTCCCTCACCTTCTTCAGTAAATGTAGCTCCTATTCCTCCACCTATTATACCACCAAACAAAGGTCTAACAGTTTCTTGAATTAATCCCCTAGCTAAATTTTCTGTAAGTACACCTTTTTTATGTGCATTTATCATTGTTTTAGAAGTAACATCTAATAAATTTTCTGGTTTTTCTTTAAGATAAATATTTTTAATTTCAGCATTTAATTCTTTTTTTTGTTTTAATAAAATTTCTTTTTGTTTAATAAATTCAGATTTTTTAGCAGGAGTAGATAATAAAGTTTTATATGTACTATAATCTAAAAAACCATCTTCTATTTTATTTACTTCATTTACTTTTTTATTAAATCGTTTTTCTAATATTTTTATAGATTTAGTAATTTTAATTCTTTGTTTATCAATATTATTAATTTTTGTAGTAAGATTACCTAAATTTTTATTTGCTTGAGCTGCATTAGTTTTTAAAGTTTCATTAATAGTTTGATTAATTATAGGAATTTCATCTTTAAATACTTCAGTTTTTGAAGCAGAAGGTATATTAACTTCTTTGTCAATTATCTCTCCTTTTTTGTTAGGTATTTTTACTTTAGCTTTAACAGATTTATTATACAAAGACATTCCATACTCACCAACAGCACCACCAGCAAGACCAAAACCAAAACCTAATGCAACACTTTCTGGTCTAATTTCTCCATACAAAGCTTCTTCTCTTAAAGCTAAATCAGTAGCACCAAAAGTTCCTGCAGTAGTTAAACTAGCTACTTTACCTACTTTAGCAGCTTTAGCCCAAGGAACTAAAAATGTAGCTGGGTCTGCTAAAGCAACAGCAGCTCTACCACTAATAACACCTGCAGTTTCTGGTCTATTTCTAAACTCTGGGTATTCTTGAAATATTTTTTCTTGTCTTTCATTTTCTATTCTTTTTCTTGCTGCTTCATAAGTTTCACCTCTATCAAAAGCAGACTGAATAGCTGCTTTAGTTATTCTATAAGCACTTCCAAGAATTGCAGGTTCTTGAGCAACACCATAAGAAAACTCTCTACTAAAAGAAATTTCTCTGTCTGGAGATTGAGCATAAGATAAATAATTTAAATCATCAGGAAGTGTATTAGTTTGTAAAGGTTCTAAAGAAATAGATTGATTAATATTTTCTTCTTCTGGTTGTTTCTGTGCATAAGACAGATAATCTAACTCTTTATTTAATGTAGGAATAGCCATTAATAATTTATTTTTCTTCTTCAAGAAGTTTTATTTTTTTGTTTAGTTCTTCTATTGTTCCAAGGTCAGCAAACCTATACATTTCTTCTGAAGGTAAATATTTACCCATAAATCTTCTAAAACCAGTAGAAGTAGAAAGATTTACTAACTCATCTTTTTTCATTTTTAAAAATTCTAGTCTAGTTGAATTAACTATTAAATCAACTTCTTCTTGTACTCCTTTGTTATTAGAGTATAAATTTTTTATATTATTAGCTGCTATTTTTATTTCTTCTTCTGATTTATCTTTTAATCTTAAATCTTCAATAAAATTTAATGCAGTTGCTGTAGAGTATCTTGGAACAATTTGTTCATTTGATTGACTAATATCTAGTGTATCTTCTGGAGATTTACCATTTTTTTGTAAAAGTGCAGAAGCATCATCAGCATCTACATTATTTTGTATGCCTATACCCGGAGGTATAAATATAATGTTTTTACCATCAACTTTAAATCTACCATTTTGATTAAAAGATTCTAAAGCAGCATGAATAGCAGTAGGACCTACTAATGGATTTTGATTTTTTTGTTCAAGTTGATATG
>VMHT01108393.1_pt1 | contig 12415 bp, 15 predicted proteins | sample 4693611 | NCBI WGS metagenome assembly VMHT01 (sample SAMN12280063, study PRJNA550983) | marine metagenome | isolation source: seawater sampled from same location over 5 years 0.02-0.2 micron viral filtrate | place: USA: collected off the coast of southern California halfway between the port... ...
ATGGGAATGAATGTCGCTCATGACCTTTCCCAATCAGATCCGGTGTCCGTTAAGGATTGGATTCCGACTGGATCTAAATGGCTGGACTTAATTGTGAGTCCAGGACAAGAAGCAGGAATCCCTGTTGGAAAGATTACTGAATTGGCTGGCTTGTCCGGTTCTGGTAAATCATTCATGGCAGCACAGATCGCAGCGAATGCTCAAAAGAAAGGAATGTTCGTTGTTTACTTTGACGCAGAGTCTGCTATAGACCCTGAGTTTCTAGAGAAGGCTGGTTGTAATATTAACAATGGCCAGTTCCTCTACCAACAAGCCACGAGTGTCGAGCAGGTGCTCAATACAATGGAATATATAATGAACGAATACAGCGAAGCTCGTGTTTTGTTTATCTGGGACAGCGTAGCTGCCACTCCGTCCGAGAAAGATTTGGAAGGTGACTTCAACCCACAATCTTCTATGGCTGTTAAGCCAAGAATTTTTTCGAAAGCATTTCCCAAACTTACGATTCCATTGGCGAACACCGAATCGACGCTCCTCATGATTAACCAATTGAAAACTAATATTTCATCTAATCCGATGATGGCCCTTGTTGAGCCTTTTATCGCACCCGGAGGAAAAGCAATTGAATACTTCAGTTCTCTGCGTATTTGGCTAACTAAGCGTAAAGCAAAAGCTAGCTTTGCAATAGATGAAGATGGTACAAGAATTGGTTCTCATGTTCGATGTTTTATCAAAAAATCACGCTTTGGTTCCGAAGGTCGTGACTGCGAGTTTAAAATTATTTGGGGCAATGAGGTTGGCATCCAGGATGAAGAGTCTTGGCTTGAAATCCTAAAACGCTCAAAAACGCCTAATTTTACGTCTTCCGGCGCATGGTATACCCTTACACCAAAAGAAGGAAAACCAATGAAATTCCAGTCAAAACAGTGGAAAGAGAAGCTAAAAGATGAAACATTTAGGAATACCGTGATTGATTTGTTAAATGAAGTCATGGTAGAAAAATATAAATCATAAAGTTTGTTTAGTGTAGTTGTCCTCCCTTGTGCCCCCGATTGAAAAATCGGGGGCTTTTTTCTTGACAAATGAGGGACAACATGGTATAATACAATAGGAGGATAATATGAGACCAACAACAGAAGTACCACAATTAAAAAGAGTGTTAATCATCGACGCTCTTAACATGTTTCTACGATCGTATACGGTTATTCCAAGCATGAACCCACAAGGGATGCCCAACGGAGGGACAATCGGATTTATAAAATCACTACAGGTTCTCTGCCGAGAGATGAGACCAGATAAGGTAATCATTTGCTGGGATGGACATGGTGGATCAGAGAAGCGCAGACAGATGAATAAACAGTATAAGCAAGGGAGGAGACCGGTTAGATTCAACCGGAGGATGATTGACCTGCCCGAAGACCAGGTAAAGAAGAACAGAACAGACCAGCAACTTAGACTGCATGAATATTTAAACAATATGCCCGTGATACAATTAATGATTGATTTTGTTGAAGCAGATGACATCATAGCATACATTGCAAATAAAGATAAATATAAAGATTGGGAGAAGGTTATTATATCTTCCGACAAGGATTTTTATCAACTGCTTGGAATTGATAACACATGGATATGGAGACCAGTACAAAAAGTTTTACTCAATGGTGCGATGTTGACTGAAAAAGAAGGCATCCATCCTAACAATTACGCTCTAGCCAGAGCAATAGATGGAGATAAGTCAGATAACATTGAAGGCGTTCCTAGAATCGGAATGAAAACAATCAGAACAAACTTGCCAATTCTAGAAAACCCAGAGCCTATAAGTTGTGATGACCTTTTTGTGTATTGTAAAATGCAAATAAAACAAAAAAATTGTCATAAAAAGTTGCTAGAATATCAACAGCGAGTTAAAGATAATTATCAACTAATGCAACTATATGAATCAAACATATCTTACAATGGGAGGAGGGGTATAGATTTTACACTAGACAACTTTGAGTATGGGTTTGATAAGTTAGAACTACAAAAAATGCTTATAGGAGACGGACAGGGACACCTAAATTTATCTGATTTATGGGTTGCTTTTAAAAATTTAAAATCATAATTAACAACGGAGGACACTATGGAATTTAAACAGGAAACATTTCAAAAGTTTGGCAAGAGTTTTCAAGAGAACCTATGCCATTTAATGCTACAGGACAGAACCTTCTGTGACCAGGCCAGTGAGGTCTTGGACATAGAATTTATCCAATATGAACATTTAAGGATATTTACCACAATGCTGCTTGAATATCGTGAGAAGTATCGTAAACATCCATCGTATGAGACAATGGCTACGATTATCACATCGGAAGTGGGAAAGTACACAGAAGCCTTAAAGAAGCAGGTAACTTTGTTTTTCTCAAAAATTCTTAACAACAGCGAAGTAGAAAGCTCAGAATTTATTAAGGATCATGCGATTGATTTCTGTAGAAAGCAAGTCCTAAAGAAAGCTATGATACAATCTGTTAAATTACTCAAGTCGTCTTCTTTTGAAGAAATCCAGAAAGTGATAGAGGATGCCATGAAGCTTGGCACCAATGTTGATTTCGGTCATGATTGGCATATGGACGTTGACGAGCGCTATCGCTTAAAGTCCCGTAACCCAATCACAACAGGATGGTCCAGGTTCGATGAAATCACACAAGGTGGCTTCGGTGAACAGGAGCTAGGAGTTGTAATTGCTCCAACTGGTGCCGGTAAATCAATGGCCCTTGTCCATATCGGCGCAACAGCCCTGAAGGAGGGAAAAACAGTTGTTTATTACACGCTAGAACTAGCGGAGACAGTCGTAGGGCAAAGGTTCGATTCCTGCATTACAGACATCAAACTCAATGATCTGTTAAGGAATAAACATAATGTTGTCGATAAGTTGAAAGAAGTAAAAGGGCACCTAATTATTAAAGAATATCCAAGCAAATCTGCTTCAACGCAAACCATTAGGAGCCACATAGAGCGCTTAAAGAAGCGAGGTAAAAGCCCTGACATGATAGTCGTGGATTATGCAGATTTGTTGAAACCGGTTAAGTCACAAGGCGAAAAGAGGCATGAATTGGAAAGTATTTACGAAGAACTCAGAGGGATTGCCCAACAAGAAAAGTGTGCCGTAGTTACTGCTAGTCAAACTAACAGAGGTGGTTTGAACGCAGAGGTAATTACGATGGAGTCTATATCGGAAGCGTTTAGTAAATGCTTTGTCGCGGACTTTATCTTTTCAATATCTCGAACACCACAAGATAAACAGTCTAATACAGGTCGAGTCTTTATCGCCAAGAACAGAAATGGCCCAGATGGTTTGGTATTTCCTATCTTCGCAGACTGGTCCAACGTCACAATGAAAGTATTAGAGAAAAGTGACCATGAAGAAGACAAGCCAGAGATGTCTTCAAAAGATAATTTAAGATTTTTAAAAGAAAAATACGCACAATCAAGAGGAAAATAAGGGGGAAAACAATGAGTGTAGCAAACAAAATTTTATCAGATATAACAGTACACATGAAGTACGCTAGATACATACCAGAGAAAGAAAGAAGAGAGAACTGGGAGGAGTTAGTCACGCGCAACAAATCCATGCATCTCAAAAAATTTCCGAAACTATCTTCGGAGATAGAAAACGCATACAAATTTGTATATGACAAGAAGGTATTACCTTCAATGCGTTCAATGCAATTTGCTGGAAAGCCGATTGAGATCAGCCCGAACAGAATATTCAACTGTGCGTATGCTCCCGTAGACGATCATCGAGTCTTTGGAGAAATTATGTTGCTTCTTCTTGGTGGCACAGGAGTGGGATACTCAGTACAACGTCACCATGTTGAAAAGCTGCCGAGTATTTTAAAACCTAACACAAAGAGGGCAAGGCGCTTTTTGATTGGAGATTCAATCGAAGGATGGTCCGATGCGGTTTGTGCTCTTGTAAAATCCTACTTTAAAGGAACTTCTAAGTTGCGCTTTGACTTTTCTGATATCAGAGCAAAGGGCGAACGCTTGGTCACCAGTGGAGGTAAGGCTCCCGGTCCACAACCGTTGAAAGAGTGCCTAATCAAAGTTGAAGGAATTTTAGAGTCGAAAGAGAATGGAGATAAGTTAACGACCATTGAAGTCCATGACGTTATCTGCCATATTGCAGATGCCGTATTGGCTGGCGGTATTCGACGAGCAGCGCTAATATCTTTGTTTTCAATTGATGACGAAGAAATGCTAGCAGCTAAGACAGGCAACTGGTGGGAAAAGAATCCACAAAGAGGTAGAGCAAACAACTCAGTTGTCATAATGAGACACAGAGTAAAGAAAACAGACTTTTTAAAATTATGGGAAAGGGTAAAGGCATCTGGTGCTGGTGAGCCTGGATTTTACTTTACTAACGATAAAGAATATGGATGTAATCCATGTTGTGAAATAAGCTTGAGGCCGTTCCAATTTTGCAATCTTACTGAAATTAATGTTAGTGATGTTAAGACGCAAGAAGAATACGAAGCCAGAGCAAGAGCAGCATCTTTAATCGGCACCCTACAGGCTTCTTATACTGACTTTCACTATTTGAGACCTGTGTGGCAACGCAACACTGAAAAAGATTATTTGATTGGTGTTTCGATGACCGGAATAGCTTCCGGAGCCGTTTTGGATCTAGATATGGAATCTGCTGCCAATGCCGTAAAGGATGAAAATGCCAATATTGCTAAATTAATTGGTATTGGTCCGGCCTCTCGCTGTACCACCACAAAACCTGCCGGAACAACATCGTTGGTTCTTGGTACTTCAAGTGGTATTCATGCTTGGCACAACAATCATTACATCCGCAGAATCAGAGTTGGTAAAAACGAGGCAATATATTCATATCTATCGAATAAGCACCCAAAACTGGTCGAAAATGAGTTCTTTCGTCCACATGACACCGCTGTTATATCCGTGCCCCAAAAAGCTCCAAATGGTGCCATTACGAGAGCGGAATCGGCATTAAATCTATTAGAAAGGGTAAAGGCTGTTGCTACCAAATGGGTGGTTAACGGACACAGAAAAGGACAGAATACCAATAACGTGTCTGCTACAATTACTGTTAAGCCTGATGAGTGGGAAATCGTTGGAGAGTGGATGTGGAACAACAGAAAGCATTACAATGGCCTATCAATTCTACCCTTTTCAGACCACACCTATAAACAAGCTCCGTTTGAAGATTGTTCTGAAGAAGAATACAACGAAATGTTAAAAGCGCTAGTCAATATTAATCTAGACGAAATATCAGAATCAGAAGACAATACTGACCTAGCCGGCGAAATAGCTTGTGCTGGTGGAGCCTGCGAGATAGAATTATAATATTAATTATTATTTTTACTTGACATTTATAAAAAACGCATTATATTATCATAGGAGGAAAAATGCATTTTAAACCATTTAATCGGCATGTAGTTGTCGACATTGTTGAAGAGAAAAAAGAAGAAAAGGGCCTTGTAGTTTTACCTACTGATTATAAGAAGCCTACAACACCACATGTAAAAGCTACTGTAATAGAAGCAGCAGAAGATTCTAAATTTCACGGAATCTTGTTTGCCAATGACACTGTTTTAATAGAGAGAAGAATGTTGCAAAAAGTTGAAATTAGCGAATATACTTTCTATTTAGTGTTAGAAAATTACATTTATGGGAGAATTAACAATGAAATTGACTAAAGACTTGCTTAGAAATTTGATAAAAGAAGAAATAAATAATAGAGAGGTGCTGCTAGAGGAACCAATGATTGTTGAATCTTCCTTTAATAGAATAAAAGAAAAAGTCGATGAGACAGGCATTGCTTTTGTTGTTATATCTGCTGATCGCCACAACTTCTCCAGAAGTCAAAATGACAAAAGAAGTTCTGAAATGAAAGACATTGTTAAAAATGCTGGATTTCCTTTTACTGAAATTGATGGCTCTTGGATAGAGACAGATAGAGAGACTAAAAAAGAGGTTCGTGTAGTGGAGAAATCCATCGTAATTACAGATGAGCAAAGAGGTGATGTCGCACCAACCGGTGACGGCACAGACCTATTTAATCTTGGCAGGAGTCTTTCAAAAAAGTATGATCAAGACGCTTTTATTTTTGGTGATGTTGGTAAATATTCCAACAAGCGACAGATTGATGCATACGACAGAAATGGTAACCGAGTTAATTATGGTGGTCCATGGACATCTTTAGAGCCTATCGAAAAGGATGCTTCCTTTTGGTCTCGCGTTCGCGGCTCAACATTTGTATTCAAGGAAGAACAAATAAATGAAGTAGAAGTAGAAGCTCCCAACTCAGTCTTAGAGGCCTACAAGAAAACTTCGGAAAATCCTGGCAAAAAAGTTACTTTTGTTAGGGGGAAGTAAGTGATCGAACGTGCCAAAAAAATTAAAATATACAACGATGACATTGGTTGCGTGGACTACGTTGATCATATGGGCAGTGACCTTACCATCGTTAACAGTGCTCGCGTTAGCTTTGGTATGCAAAAGTCTGATTTGGATGGGCGCGACAAGCGACTTATTAATTACCTTATCAAACATAGGCATACCTCAACCTTGGAGCACAATATTGTTACTTTCAAATTTACTGTCCCTTTGTTTGTTCGTTCACAGCATCATCGTCATCGGACGTGGAGCTATAACGAAATATCAAGAAGATACACAGACAAAGATTTAAAATTCTATGAACCAACTCAATTCAGAACACAGCATGAATCAAATAGGCAAGCGTCAAACCCAGATGAATTAATAAATCCAGATTTGTCAAGTTATACTGAAAGTATTCTTCCTATTTCTCCGTCTCATGCATCATTTGAAGTGCACAAGTATCACAGAAATGGACTTAAACTTTATGACAAGTTAATTAATGCGGGTGTTTGTCGTGAGCAAGCAAGAGGTGTGTTGCCTCAAAATCTATATACGGAGTATTATGGAACAGTTAATCTTAATAACCTACTTAAATTCATTGACCTTCGAACGCATATGGGGGCCCAATGGGAAATCCAAAAAGTCGCAGAAGCCTGTCTCGAAATAGCTACTGATCTTTGGCCTGTGACAGTTCAGTCGTACAGGAAAATTAGAGGTGCCTCATAAATTCAGTCCTGGTGATCTCGTAGTCTTAAACGATTACGGGATCTTTATTGGTGAACACTACAAAAATTCAGTTGGAGTAATAATAAGTCCAGCGTATAGTATTGTGCCCCAGATAGAAAATGAAATGAGTGCCTTTTACATTGTATATGATATTTTGTTAGACGCAGAACTAATTAAAATGATACCACAAGAATTTATGGAATTTTATAAAGAAAATGAAAAAGATATTAAATGAATGGCGAAGCTTTATTAATGAAACCGAAAGAAAGCACCCTAAGAGAAAGACAAGAGGGGAATACGATAGAGCTGCAACTGATTATGTCAGACAAAGAACGCAGAGTAAGAACGATCCCCGATCAGAGCTAAGATATCGTATATCAAATATCACCTATCATGCAGCTGATCCTCGAACTAGCGGAGTTAGGATTGATTCTCTTGTTGGGTTCGTCAACGCCTCCAGGTTAAAGAAAAAATTAATTAGAGATTTAAAGCTTATTCACTACTTGTTTGACCCAAAGAGCGAAACAAAGTATCAGGCAAGAAGCGGCAGAGGATCTTTAATATTTAATGACACAGGTCCCCTATCCGATGATTCTGCTGGCCTAATCCGTAGTATACTGGAAAAATTAAATGAAAGCCCGGTCACTGGAAAGCCCAGCGAAGAAGAGCTAGAAGAAGTATTTAAATATCACATCGCTCCCAACAACGAATCCCTATGGCCAGACCAGGAGCCAGAGCCAGCAACTGACAGGTTTTCGCACATGCTTAACATCTCACCTGAGATGAAAGCTAGAATGGCTCAAATGGCAGCAGCAAGACCCACAAGGAAAAGAATAAAGAGGAAGAAATGATCAATGAGTATCATTTTGATAAAATAGTAATTGGCGGGTCCATAGAAAGTCTTTTATATTCGTTTATTAATCATGCAAAGATTTTACTCTTGGAAGAGCTGTATCCAATTGATGTTAGACGTGTTGCCTACAAGCCATCTTTACGATTGCTAGGGTACCAAAAGAAAGATACAATTCTAGAATCTGAAATGTGGAACCGATTGACGTTTATATTGTCAATGAATGGCTGTCTGTTATTCCCAAACATTATAAGCTCACACAGAGAGTCTGATGGTAAGATTGTAATTGTAACCGAGAGAAATAAGAGAATCACATACAGCGCAGATGAATTTGTTTACTTCGATAAAGTGGATAACGAGAACGTCACCATGCTTGATTGGTTTAACGTTAAATCTGGAAACAATCACCAGCACGAAGTTATTGAAGACTCAGAGAATACATTTATAAATAAAATACATTTCTATAGATCGCGTAGAATGGGAAGCAACTCCAGCGTAAGAGACATGTTGGCTTTGTCTAATTTCGCCATAGAGGAAACCCGACTGGTAGACCATTCAGAAGGAATTGCTAGAATTAAAGTTTTACAGATGATGAAGGAAGCAGGCATAAGAGGACAAAGCAACGGATACGATAAGGCCGGCAGAAGGCTTCATTACGCTCTGAATATCGAACACACTTATAGAGAGAATCGAAAAAAGTATACACCATCTATAAGTCTAGAAGAACTACTATTGCAAGAACCAAATAAGGAGGAACAATGGAATTTAACGAAAAAACTTTTTCGTCACAAACAAATTACCACCTTGCAGGAATCATTCCAATTGCCGGCCAACCTTTAGACTTCGGGATGCTTTATCCCGATTCCATGTTACCTGTTGGTCCGGGCTACACAATGATAGAGGCAGCAGTTATTGAAGCTGCTCATGCCGGCTGTAATACAATATGGATTGTCTGCAATGACGACATATCACCACTAATAAGACATCAAGTTGGAGACTTTATCCAAGACCCTATACATTTCTACAACAAATACGAGAGTAGGATGAAAGACAGAAGGATTAGAATACCAATATTCTGGGTGCCAGTTCACCCAAAAGACAGAGATAAGAGAGATTGTCTATCTTGGTCAATTATACAAGGAGCCCTTACAGCGGTTAAGATATCAGACCAGATATCAAAATGGTTTATACCGGATAAGTATTACGTCTCCTTTCCTTACGGTATCTTTGACCCTAGACCTATTGGAAAACTCCGTAAAAAAATAAAGTCCAAGCAAAACTTTTATGTTAGGCATCGCGATGAAACTGTTCGTGACAACAATTACACAAGTTTTACTTTTGGTAAAGAGGAATTTATCATATACAGAAGGAACATCCGCAAAGGCACAGGGGCATACACCACAGAGGTTGTTGACGAAAGGGGAATACCAAGAAGCCGGTTACCAATCGAGCAAAGATGGTCAGCAAGGTTTTTCGATTTAGAGGATGTCTTCAAAGGCGTTAGCCACTCAGACTCAAACTTTTATGACGCTCCTGACTTTCATAATCTAGGTAATTGGCAAGACTACAGGGAGTACATTGGCTCAGAGTTGGCTACTAATATCAAGAGACCATCAAGAGAATTGTTTTCTTATAGAGAGTTTAATCGAATAGGGATTGATAGGGACTAATTATAGTATGTCGTTAGTAGTAAAAAGATACAAGAAGCTGGTTAAGGAACTATTGTTTGCTTATTCTGAATTAGAATATGTAGAGGAAGTACTCAGGGATGCTCATGGCGAGTTTGAGATGTTCTATCAAGACTTTTGTAAGAGAAAAAACGTCCCCATAGGAAAGATGAACGAAGATAATTCTGAGAAGTTAGAAAAGGTTTATCCAAAAAAAGAAATCAAAACAGATGAAGAGGGCATTGTACAATACGAGGGAAGTGACAAAAGTAAAGAGAATCACAAAGTGTTTCAAAGAATGTATAGAATAATTGCAAAAAAACTACACCCGGATAAGTTTTCAAACCAAGAGCAAACACCCGAAGTCTTAGAAAAAATAGATGCCTTCAAGCAAGCGACAGGAGCTTTTAGTAAAAATAATTGGGCCAAGTTTCTTGACATATGTGAAAAATACGATATACTACCAACCAGATATGAAAAAATTAATTCGCTAATACGAGACGAAATATCAGATATTGGGAAGAAAGTTAATCACAAAAAATTATCTTTTAGCTGGCGATTATATGAATGTGAAGACGACGACGGCTGTAAAGAAAAAATAATTAAAGATTTCTTATACCAACTTTTTAAATACAGAGTACAGGAGTAACAATGACACATTTTGATCCGTGGCGGCTTTTGCTTGATAAGGTCGCAAAGAACGGTGGTTTTGTGAACGCCCATGCGCATTTTGACAGAGCCTACACAGTCACAGAAGAAAACTTAGATGATGTGGTGTATGACAAGCTACACAAAAAATGGCTGTATGTTGATAGGTACAAGGAGTCCGCAACAATGAATCAGTACTGTAAAAACATCCAAGCGGCACTTTCCGATCAACAAGCTATGGGAGTTACCTCTTGCCTGTCTTTCATCGACGTTGACTCTGTTGTCAGCCTAAAAGCACTTAGAGCAGCAGGTCTAGCAAAACAATATGCAAAAGGTATTGGCGTTAATTTTAAAATTGCGACGCAAACACTTAAAGGCATCGTAAGTCCGTATGAGAGGATATTCTTGGAGATGGCACTTGATACCGGTGTTGTCGACATCATTGGTTCTCTTCCCGGAGCAGATGCGGGCTTGGAGGACAATCATCTGGATATTATTTTTCAACTAGCAAAGCGATATAAAAAGAGGCTACATGTCCACGTTGATCAACTAAACTCACCCAGAGAGAGGGAAACAGAACTACTAGCTAGAAAAACTATGCAGCATGGATACGAAGGGCTAGTAACGGCGGTCCACTCAATTAGCTTGGCAACACACCCCATGAAATATCGAGAGGAAGTCTACAAAATGGCCAAAGACTCAGGGCTATCTTTTATCGCGTGCCCAACCGCCTGGATTGATTCTAGAAGAACAGAGGTTCTTACTCCAACACACAATGCTGTAACGCCAGTCGACGAAATGATCATGCATGACATCGTGGTTGCGATTGGTTCTGATAACATTCACGACATATACAAGCCTTATTCAACCGGCGATATGAGTGTTGAGCTTAAATTTTTATTAGAGTCTACTCACATTTATGACCAAGACATTCTAGTTAAGATAGCGACCGAAAACGGTTTAAAGGTTATGGGCAGCTATGTTAGAGAAGATAGGCTCACTAGTAATAGTAAAGGCGAATTTACAATTATCGAAGAACCAGATGATATGTGATGGTGATTACGGTATAGTGATTGGATATCCGACAGAGCCATCCACTTGTTTGTTTGATTATCTAGTGGTCTGCAACGGGATTGAAATATTTTTATTTAAACATGAAGTGGAACTAGTTACTAAATGAGATGTTTTTTAATGGCCAAACATTAATTTGTATTCAAGACTTTTCCATATTTAGAAAAGGGGAAAAGTATTACTGCACACACACTAGTGACGGACACTTTTTTATTAATAACAACTTTACAAACTATAATGTTGCGACTATAAAAGTTTCCTTTAAACTGGCCAAAATATTTAAAGTTAAAAACGGGAGTTAAAATGAAAATAAACCTTAATACAACAACTTTGTGGACACTGGTCGGTGTCCAGATCATTGTGTTTGTGTGTTTATACGCCCTACTGTCGAGAGTGGGAAAATTGGAGAGCAACAGTGAAAACAAAACAGAAAGATACGTCTTCAAAAAAGAAAATTGATTATTGCGAAGGTTGTGGGTGTACCCCATGTGACTGTGACTGGGGTACGATGGAATTACACAACAATCATACCAATCATAGCAGCAAGAAAACTAATAATAAAAAGTCCCGCTAGCCAATACTGGTCTGATACTGGGTAATTCTTATAGACTATAGCATCACTTACCATCATAGATGAAAAGAGAGCTATCAGTGTCCCAAAGACTATAATAACCCACATTTTACTACCCTCCGAGTAACTAGTAGTTATCGCCCACTAGTTACGAACACAGGGGGAATTAGTTTGAGTTATTGCAATGATATAGAGATTGGAGACCTAGTTTGTATTAAGTCTCACAATGTCGATGATTACGGCAATGGATGGATGAGCGCCGATGTTGACGTTGGTATCGTACTAGAAGTGATTGAGATTAGACAAGAGTTTTATTTTTACGACCACAAAATAAGATGCTATGATTATGTTATATTCTGGTCTGAGTCTGGCACAACCGAACAGATACCTGATATAATTGTTGAAAAATACTCAGATTGGGAGAGGAGACTTAATGAGTGACTATGTTAGATTGGTGATCTCTGATTTACATATCGGCAGCATGCATGCGAAAGAGGA
>VMHT01188382.1_pt1 | contig 12414 bp, 9 predicted proteins | sample 4693611 | NCBI WGS metagenome assembly VMHT01 (sample SAMN12280063, study PRJNA550983) | marine metagenome | isolation source: seawater sampled from same location over 5 years 0.02-0.2 micron viral filtrate | place: USA: collected off the coast of southern California halfway between the port... ...
GATGCCGTGGCTCATGTCGGTGAGGCGGCCGGCGGCGTTGAGGCGCGGCCCGGCGGCGAAGCCCAGGTCCGCCGCCACTACTTTGGCCGGGTCGCGGCCGGCCACGCGCAACAGGGCGCGCAGGCCGGGGCTGCCCTTGCCGGCGCGGATGCGGCGCAGGCCCTGCTCCACCAGGATGCGGTTGGCGTCGTCCAGGATCACCACGTCGGCCACGGTACCCAGGGCCACCAGGTCCAGCAGGTCGAGCACCGGGCTTTTGACGCCCAGGCGGCGCTGCACCGCCAGCAGTAAATAGAAGGCGACGCCGACGCCGGCCAGGTTGCGGGCCGGGAAGCCGTCCTCGCACAGGCGCGGATTGACCAGGGCGTCCGCGTCCGGAAGTTGGTCGCCGGGCAGGTGGTGGTCGGTGATCAGCACGCGCATGCCGGCGGCCCGGGCGGCGGCCACGCCGTCGACGCTGGCGATGCCATTATCCACGGTGATGATCAGGTCCGGGGCCAGGGTCTCCCGGGCCAGCTCGACGATCGCCGGCGACAGGCCGTAGCCGTACTCGAAGCGGTTGGGCACCAGGTAATCCGGGCGCCGGAAGCCCAGGCCGGCCAGCCCGCGCACCATCAGCGCGGTGGCGGTGGCGCCGTCGGCGTCGTAGTCGCCCACCACACAGATGCGCCAGTGCTCTTCGCGGGCCTGCTGCAGCAGGTCCACCGCCGCGCCCAGGCCGTTGAAGCCGTCCGGGTGCGGCAGGCGGCCCAGGCTCAGCTGCAGCTGCTCTTCCCGGGTGACGCCGCGGGCGGCCAGCACCCGGGCCAGCAGCGGCGGCACGCCGGGCCAGTCGGGCACGGTGTCCAGGGTACGGCGGCGGATCTCGGGAAAAGGACGTGCGCTCATCAATTCAGCCTGGCGGAAAGACGCGGCAAGGGTCCGCATAGACGCCTCCCGAGTCAAGATACTCCGGGCCCGGCTTGCTGTATCCTCCTCATGGCTGAAAGCGCCGGTGGTTGAAAGACCCCGCCCCGCACCCAATACAGGCGGGAAGCGGGCTTGCAACGACCGGCAAGTCACAAAAAGGGACTGAATGTATGCCCTTTGCTTTCATATACTTGGCGCCCCCGAGTGAGGAACCACAGGCTCACCAAGGCGGCTGGCCGGCCGCATACTTTGGGACTGGAGAGCAAACGATATGATTTACCAAGGCAACGCCGTAAGCGTACAACTGCTTGACGACGGGATCGCCGAACTGAAGTTCGACCTTCAGGGCGAGTCCGTGAACAAGTTCGACCGTGCCACCCTGGAAGACCTGAGCAAGGCCACCGAGGCCCTCAAAGGCAACGACCAGGTGAAGGGCATCGTCGTCACCTCCGCGAAAAACGTGTTCATCGTTGGCGCGGACATCACCGAATTCACCGAAATGTTCGCCCAGGACGAAGCGGAGATCGCCAAATGGTCCCGCCAGGCGAACGACATCTTCAACGCCTTCGAAGACCTGGACGTGCCGAAAGTGGCCGCCATCAACGGCTTCGCCCTGGGCGGCGGCCTGGAAATGTGCCTGGCCTGCGAATTCCGCGTTATGAGCGAACAGGCCCAGGTGGGCTTCCCGGAAGTGAAGCTGGGCATCTACCCCGGTTTCGGCGGCACCGTGCGCGCGCCGCGCCTGATGGGCGTGGACAACGCCATTGAGTGGATCTCCGCCGGCGGCCAGCACAAGCCGGAAAAAGCCTTCAAGGACGGCATGGTGGACGCGGTGGTCAAGCACGACGACGTGCGTGACGCCGCCATCGACCTGGTCAAGCAGTGCCTGGCCGGCAAGATCGACTTCCGCGCCAAGCGCCAGGAAAAGCTTGAGCCGCTGCCGATGCCTCCGATGGAGCAGATGATGGCGTTCCAGACCGGTTCCGCCATGGTCCAGCAGCAGGCCGGCAAGAACTACCCGGCGCCCATGGAAGCGGTGAAATCCATGCAGAAGGCCGCCGGCATGAAGCGCGACGAAGCGCTGGACGTGGAGTCCAAGGGCTTCGCCAAGGTCGCCAAGACCCCGCAGGCCACCGCCATGGTGGGTCTGTTCCTGGCCGACCAGCAGGTTAAGAAAGTGAACGGCAAGACCGCCAAGGCCAGCCGCGAGATTAAGAACGCGGCGGTACTGGGCGCGGGCATCATGGGCGGCGGCATCGCCTTCCAGTCCGCCCTGAAAGGCACCCCCATCGTGATGAAGGACATCAAGGCAGAAGCCCTGGACCTGGGCATGAACGAAGCCTCCAAGCTGCTCGCCAAGCGCGTCAGCAAGGGCAAGATGGACGCCGCCAAAATGGGCAAGACCCTGTCCATGATCCGTCCCACCCTGAGCTACGGTGACTTCACCAACATCGACGTGGTCGTCGAGGCGGTGGTCGAGAACCCGAAGATCAAGCAGTCCGTGCTGGCGGAAACCGAGGAAGTGCTGGGTGACGACGCGGTGCTCGCGTCCAACACCTCCACCATTTCCATCACCCGCCTGGCGGAAGCCCTGAAGAAGCCGGAGAACTTCGGCGGCATGCACTTCTTTAACCCGGTGCACATGATGCCCCTGGTGGAAGTGATTCGCGGCGAGAAGACCTCCGACGAAACCGTCGCCACCCTGGTCAAGTACGCCCAGAAGATGGGCAAGAACCCGGTGGTGGTGAACGACTGCCCCGGCTTCCTGGTGAACCGCGTTCTGTTCCCCTACTTCGCCGGCTTCGGCATGCTGGTGCGCGACGGCGCCGACTTCCAGCAAGTCGATAAGGTGATGCAGAAGTTCGGCTGGCCCATGGGCCCCGCCTACCTGCTCGACGTGGTCGGCATCGACACCGGCGTGCACGCCGCCGAAGTGATGGCCGAAGGCTTCCCCGACCGCATGCAGCACGACTTCAAGGACCCGTCCGAGATCATGTTCGAAAACGAACGCTATGGTCAGAAGAACGGCATCGGCTTCTACAAGTACGAAGAAGACAAGAAGGGCAAGCCCAAGAAGGTGGTCGACGAGAAGACCTACGAGCTGATCAAGCCGATGGTCACCGGCGAGTCCAAGGAGTTCGACGCCGACGACATCATCGCCCGCATGATGATTCCGATGTGCACCGAAACCATCCGCTGCCTGGAAGACAACATCGTCGGCTCCGCCGCCGAAGCCGACATGGCCATGATCTACGGCATCGGCTTCCCGCCGTTCCGCGGTGGCCCGCTGCGCTACATCGACAGCATCGGCACCAAGGCGTTCGCGGAACTGTGCGACAAATACGCCCACCTGGGTAAGCTTTACGAAGCGCCCCAGATGCTTAAAGACAAGGCCGCCAAAGGCGAAGCCTTCTTCGCGTAAGGCACGGGCAAAGGAGATTTTGAAATGAGTTTGAATCCGAAAGACGTAGTCATCGTCGATGCCGTGCGCACCCCCATGGGCAAAAGCCGTAACGGCCAGTTCCGCAATGTGCGCGCGGAAAAACTGTCCGCGCTGCTGATCCAGGCGCTGATGGCGCGCAACCCCAACTGGAGCATCGAAGAAACCGAAGATGTGATCTGGGGCTGCGTGAACCAGACCAAGGAACAGGGCATGAACATCGCCCGCAACATTTCCATGCTGGCCGGCCTGCCGCGCACCAGCGCCGCGCAGACCGTGAACCGCCTGTGCGGCTCCTCCATGCAGGCCCTGCACAGCGCCGCCCAGGCCATCGAAACCGGCAACGGCGATGTGTTCGTGATCGGCGGCGTGGAGCACATGGGCCATGTGGCCATGGACCACGGCGTGGACCTCAACCCCGAGCTTTCCAAGTACACCGCACGGGCCTCCAACATGATGGGCCTGACCGCGGAAATGCTCGGCCGCATGCACGGCATCACCCGTGAACAGCAGGACCAGTTCGGCGTGCGCTCCCACAAGAAAGCCTGGGAAGCCACCGAACAAGGCCGCTGGAAGAACGAGATCGTGCCGATCGAAGGCCACGACGCCGAAGGCCGCAAGGTACTCTGCGAAATCGACGAGACCATCCGCGCCAACGCCAGCCTGGAAGACATGGCCAAACTGCGCCCGGTGTTCGACCCGGCCAGCGGCTCCGTGACCGCCGGCACCTCCTCGGCCCTGTCCGACGGTGCCAGCGCCATGCTGGTGATGAGCGCCGAGCGCGCCCAGGCCCTGGGCCTCAAGCCCCGCGCCAAGATCCGCAGCATGGCCGTGGCCGGCTGTGACGCGGCCATCATGGGCTACGGCCCGGTGCCCGCCACCCAGAAAGCCCTGAAACGGGCCGGCCTGACCATCGACGACATCGACTACGTCGAGCTCAACGAAGCCTTCGCCGCGCAGTCCCTGCCGGTCCTGAAGGACCTCAAGTTGCTCGACAAGATGGACGAGAAGGTCAACCTGAACGGCGGCGCCATCGCCCTGGGCCACCCCCTGGGCTGCTCCGGCGCGCGCATCACCGGCACCCTGCTCAACGTACTGGAAGGCAACGACGGCCAGATCGGCCTTGCCACCATGTGCATTGGTCTGGGTCAGGGTATTGCTACGGTGATTGAGCGGGTTTAAGTCTCCGCTTTATTCATTGTTGGTGATATGAAGAAGCCCCGGCGGGATTTCCCGTCGGGGCTTTTTATAGCACCTGAACCTACCTAATACGGAGTTTTACTACTGTCCGTTAGGTATGGACGGACAGGCTCGCCGGCTGGCGGGTCATTTTCGAATTTAACGACCATTGCTAACGGGGAGTCGCTAGGCATCCCATGCTCTTCCGCAAACGCCCAGAACTCGCTAGCCACGCGCTTTATACTCTTCGTCAGTGGCTTTATCTTAGCTCTAATTTCGGCTCGCTTCTTCTCTCGCTCAGAGTGCATTGTCGGAATGTCACTGCCGTCCAAAGGATCATAGCCCGCACTTTCAGTACTTCTATAGTCCCGCATGAGAGCATCAACTTTGATCGTATTATCTAGCAGGCCCTTGAACGCATAAACCAGAGAAGCGTTTGTGAAATCTCGGACATCAACATCTCGCATTTCAGAAATAAAGGCTTCGGATTGATCAAAAAGATAACCTCTAACCTGCAACTCTTGCTCGTACCCATAAACCAAATAGTGCTCTACCCATCTAGAATAAATCTGTACCTGAGCAACCAAAGAGAAGGCGTACTGCATTGGCTTTATCATATCCCGCCGATACATTTCCTTCTGCAATGCCAGCTGTTCTCTGTGACTATTTCGGGCCACATATATCGAAGTCACGACGGCCAAAACACTACCAACAGCCCCAAACCAAGCTGCCCAATCGGAAGAAGCCATATACTTAACACCAGTAAATCCTCGAGGCCAAAGCATGGAGATGCCAGTTCAACATAGCAGTTTTCGCATACTTCCCTATCTAACGGCAACTTCAAGTTTAGCTGGAAACCACTGTCACCTCCTTCAACCAAGAAGAAATGATCGTTTCAGCATCATATTTTTCATAATCTCAGCTTATTGCAACCTATATTTTGGTCAATACCTCACTGCAAGATGTTTGTACAAACATCTAAATTATCTATCGCCCGAACCAACGAATTTAACGTCTGTGGCGTTTCTTTAGTAACGCCATCTACAATAGAACTGGCTAGTCGCCTAGATGCATATCTATGCTTGATGGGCTTTCCACAAGGACCAATCTGATCGCTTGCTTCACTGTAAAACTGCGAATACCATTCGCTTTCACGAGTCAGAACAGCTTCCAAATCAGGGCAAAAAACAGCTATGCGCTCCCCCACGAAAGTTTCCAACTGATCAGTGGAAGCCTCTGGCATCTGCATCAAACTCATAAGTTCAACAGTCTTCTTTCGAGCAGCAGATGAATTACCTTCGCCCGTATCAGAGTCAATAACAACATAACAAGGAATAGAGAAAGCACCAAAAAGGCGTACCAACCGATCCATATGTCCTTTTCCTCCGGTGACGACAACACCGATATTGGCTCGATAAAAATCCACACCCAACTCAGGCGCGAGCACGTCTAGTACGTGCTTCTCTGAGTCACCTTCAACAATAACAATTTTATCAGCAAAAAATCCCTCAGCTTGCCTTCCACCAAAGACATTTGAGTATTGCTCCCTAACACCCTCCGCTGTCGGATTCAGGTCTTTATATCGGGTTTTTAGATCATTTATGAATTGATCTATAGAAACTTGCGTAAGACAGCTCTCACAACCATCTTCACCGAGCTTCTTAACTAATCCCAGCTGATCAAATCTAGATACGTCAAGAAAACTAGGAGAGTGTGTTGTATATATAACTTGATCAGACCCAAGGGTCAGCGAACGAAGCGTATTGTAAAACGCGACTTGATGTTGTGGATGAAGATATATTTCGGGTTCTTCAATAGCTAATATGATCGATCTAGCACCTCTCTCCTCATCCGCTTCTTCTTGTTTTAGCTCTGCATATGCTCTAAGGATCGTAAAAATCATGCTCCTTTGGAGACCACTACCTTTTGCATCAATATGAGTTCGCCAACCATCATCTACTTGTATCGAGGTCTGTTTCAAAACCTCTTCGACTTCGGGCATGCCAATCTCTATTTCAACATCACATTCGAACATGTCCGCCATCAAGCGATTTAGTCTTTCTTCGAACTCCTGGACCTTTGAAATACGCTGATCATCACCACGATTAAGCAAACCTGAGACAGAAGAAAGCGCCGTTTTTAGGACACCTTTTTGTTCATCAGGAATCGACTCAAGAACCGCATGGATTAACTGCCCAAAAGGATTAGTCTTGTTAACCTTGGCTTCCTCTTCTATGCTTCTCACAGCAGGAACGTATATAAATTGCGGAAGACAACCTTTCAGAACGCCTGCATAGCCTTTCGGATTTTCAGATAGAACTTCATCGTATGGAACGATATCGCCAGCTTCCTCAAGAAACTTTTTTGCAGATTCCTTCCACTGGGTGACATTGGGCTTTTTTTCTCCCAAAAAGGCAGAAAAATTAACACTTCCAACGATAAGCTCTTCTCTTCGATCCCACCAATCTGGAATATTTGCACCTGTTATGAGCTTTTCATTTAGCCAGTCAATCTGCGGAGCATCTGTAACGGCATAGGTAGAAACGGAAAACTGGTCGTCATCCACCTCTTCAAACTGCCGCTCCATTATAAAATCATCGCCTTTCATCCAAGGCCGCAACTCGTTTAACTCCCACTCATTTAGACTACTGAATTTTACCCTTATTCGAACCTTCTTAGATGAATCCTGCTTATAGAAAATTGAACGATCAATATCTTTTGTTGAAGGATTAAAAAACAACCCTAAAGCTTTGATGAAATTTGATTTGCCGCTGTTATTTCTACCTATCAGCGCAAATATATCTTTCACATGCACCACTTGACGTCGAATCGACTTGAAGTTTTCGACTTCCATTTCCGATATTTTCATAACCCCTCCTTTTAATGAAAATATGATCCTCGCTTTTTAACTTTTATATAAATACCTCACCCAAAGCAGAGTATTTAGATTTTTTGCGACGGCAAGCTTTTTCCTCTCATCGAAAAGTTTCTGACAAACCAGTTCTTCCCATGCCCAGTAAGCAATAACTGCTGTCGCGCTCGCGTCATCCCTACGTAAAGCAGCTTCGCTTCGCTTTCCAGGTTTTCTTCTTCATCATTCAGACCGCCCAACCCCGCGAGCACTACGGTATCGAACTCGAGCCCCTTGCTGCTTTGCCGCGTTAGTAACGCCACGCGATTGGAGTTAGCGTTGTAGCGACTTTTTTCGCTAGCGCTCTTCAGCCATGCACAGGTTATACCTGCTTCTTCCAGCACGCTCTGTAGCAACTCAGCCTGCCAATGATAGCCATAGATCACAGCGATTTTATTCAAGAGCTCACCGTTCCGATGCCATTTGCAGATGCAGCGAGCAATGTAATGCGCCTCGTCGTGGAAGTTACCAAACTTGCGAAATTGCGGCGGCGAGCCGCTGCTACCGGCGACTTCCGGAGCAATCAGAGGCACGTGATCGTCATCCGCATCCTGGGCTGTTATAAAATCCTTCGCGAAATCGTAGGCGAAGCTGAGGATTTCCCGGGTGTTGCGGTAGTTGAGCCTCAGGATAGTGGTGCGTCCACGGGCCTCTATGCCGGCGCTGGATAGCGGAAATTTTAGGCTGCGCTTCTTGTAGATAGACTGGGCATCGTCATAAAGCAGCAGCAGAGAGTTGGTGCCCGGGTCGATCATCTGGACGATAAGCTTGAGCCATTCCTGCTCGAAGTCGTGGCCTTCATCGATCATCACCGCGCTGTATTGGGCGCGGGGTATCTGACCTTTCTCTACGGCCTGGATGACGGTTTCTACCTCCCTTTCCCAATAGGGTGCGTCACCTTTAATCATATCCACGTTATAGGTTTTACGCTGCAGGCCGCACCATTCGTGGAAGTGATGCACCTGTACCTTCTCTTCGATGCCTTTCTCGGCGATAAAGCTGCGCAGCCGGGCGGCCAGGGTGATGTTGAAGCACAGCACCAGGATGGGTTTGGTGACGGCCTGGGCCAGGTGCAGGCAGCGGTAGCCGAGGATCAGGGTTTTGCCGGAGCCGGCGACGCCGTGGATGACGCGGTGGCCGTCGCCCATGCTTTTGGCGAGCTGTTCCTGCTGGAGGTCCATGACGCGGACGATGTCTGGGATGACCAGCTCATTCTTTTGGTCGGTTTGCCCGTCGACCGGGTCGTCATCTTGGCCTTCTTCAACGAACAGGGTTTGCTGCGGGGCGTTGATACGGATTTCCGGGAAGAGCTGCCAGCGGATGCGGTCGATCTGCGGGAGAGTGAGCTTTTCGCCGAAGGCGTATTCGAACATGCCCCAGAGCCGGGCCTGAAACGCCTCTGGGTCTGCGGTAGCGGTCATTTCGTCTTTGCAGACCAGGCGGTGTGGGGGCAGCACCAGTTCCTGGTCCGCCTCCGAGATGGCCTCGTTCCATTGCTTGCGGGTGATATTGGGGAATACCACCCCGTAGCCCCACGGAAAACAGAGATTGCCCTTGAAGCGGCCGTCGCTCTGCATCAAGTGTGGGTCGCGCTGCAGGCGGTTTATAGCCACCAAAGCGCACTGGCGCGCCTGCTCCAGGGGGTTGCTGACGGTTTTGAGGCCCTGCTGGGTATAAATCTCGGCGTCACGCGGGGTGAGGCGCTTGAGGGTGTCCAGCTTCCAGTCTTTGACCTCCAGAAACAGCAGGCCCCGGCCAGGGTGCAGGATGATGTAGTCGGGGTAGCGGCGCTGGCGGCCCAGCGGAATGTCATACCAGACGGTGTAGTCGTCCTCGAGCAGGCTTTCCAGGCGCTGGCCCAAACGCCGTTCGCCCGGCGTCATGCCGCGAATGGTGCTGAGGCTGGGAATCACCGTGGCCATTAGGGTCAGCCCCGGCGGGCAACGGCTTCGCGGGTGGTTGTTTCAGGGCCCATGGCGGGCCGGCGGGTGCGCTCGCGGACAGACATCCCTTTCCCCCTGAATCATTGTTTTCTTCGCCTTGCCTCTCCGGGCCGGCGGTTATTATTTTGTGATGCAGGTCCGAAATTACACCATCTTGTGGGGAAAATAAAAGCAAAAAGGCGATGAGCCAATAAGCGGGTTACTTACTTTTGGTGATAGAAAAAAGCCCCGGCGGGTTCTCCCGTCCGGGGCTTTCTCATAAAAAGTGTTCGCCATTGGATAGACTGTTAGACCGTTTCCTGCATTGACGTCCACTCAATCGGTCAACTCCGTCAACTGAGCCACATCACAACCAAGCACCCTGGCCCAGGAGCGCAAGGTCTCAATATGGGGCTTGTTCCCCATCTTTTCAGCCTGAGCCACGGCCCCCTGGGTCACCCCCAGCTTCTCGGCCAGTTGCGCCTGGGAAAGACCGCGATGCTTGCGCCACGCAGCCATCGGGCTGATGTTTTTTTCAATCATCAGGTCCACGACCTCATGCGGAATAGTGACGTGACCATCAGCGTCAAGCAGCGCCTGATACTCATCGAACGGGACCACGGCATACAGTGGGTTGCCACTGGAATCGCGAATAATCTGCGCGCTGCCTTTTGTGGCTTCAGTAGGTCCGCTCATCTCGCTTTTTCACCTCTTGAACCGTAATGATCCGTACACCGTCATCGAGATCGAACAGTACCCGGTAGTTACCGACCCGTAGACGGTAGCCCGCCTTGTGTCCCTTTAAAGCCTTGACGTTCGCCGTATTGGTTGGACAGCTATCCAGACGCCGAACAGCAGCAAGAATCGCCCTGCGCTGTTTCTCCGGCTGAATCTTCCTGAGCTGTTTAATCGCTGTTTTCGTCCAATCAATGCTGTACATCTGCCTTCCCTTGGCTTGCCAGCTTATAATATGGTCCTGGAAATTAGATATCAACAATTTTTTCTAATATTAGAGAGGCCACTTCCTTCCTCTCATCCTCAACCCTCGTCCGGAATCTCCGGATCCACCAGCTGCGCTAGCTGGATCAACGACTCCTGCCAGCCCTGGTAGCACATCTCCGCCGGAATCACGTCGGGCACGCCTTCCTGGACGATGTGCAGCTCGGTGCCGCCGAGCACCGGTGCCAGCGTCACGGTGACCTGCATCTCTCCGGGGAGGTTGGGGTCGTCGAATTTGTCGGTGTAGCGGATGCGTTCGTTGGGTTTCAGTTCCACGTAGGTGCCGCCGAAGGTGTGGCGGCTGCCGGTGGTGAAGTTGGTGAACGACATGCGGTAGCCGCCGCCTTCGCGGACGTCGCTTTCATGCATCGTGGCGGTGAAGCCGAAGGGCGGCAGCCATTTGACCATGGCGTCCGGGTCGGTGAAGGCGCGGTAGAGGCGGTCGGGGGTGCCGCGCAGTACGCGGTGCAGGCGAATGGTTTGTCCGGTCATGGCATTCTCCTTTTGGTTTGGATATTCCATGGTCGAACGCCTGCCCGGCATTTCGACATCCGGGCAAACAGGGCGCGCTCGGGCGCGCCCTGAACACTTTAAAGCAAGGGCAGTACGGTTTGCGTGGTGCCGTTGCGGTCTTCGTGAATGTGTTCCCAGGTAGCGTTTAAGGTCGGCTCGGCGCCGCTCAGGTCGAAGGTCGCATCGACCAGGTAGCCGCCCACGGACAGGGCCATCAGGCGGAGTGTCTGGCCGTTGGTTTCGACGATCTCTACAGCGATCATATCGCCGTACTGCACGTCGTTCTCGACCTGCGAGGAAGGCGGCGCCCCCTTGAGATCGAACTCAAAGCCTCTGGAGCCAAACGGCGCGCCGTCCAAACCGTCGCTTGCGTCTTGGATGACGAAGGGAGCATCGTCGTTCTCGCCGATGCCAATGGCCAGGGGCAGCAGGTCCGCAAAATCCTGCACCAATTCCCGATCATAGAGCGGGTCGAACGTCAGGCGGCGGGTGGCTTCGAAGCGCGGGTAATCGCTGCCGTCCAGGTTTCCGGAGGCGCGGCCATTGTCCATGGTGACGTCAATGTAATGGGTGGCGCCGGTGGAGCCATCAATCTTGAAGTCTTCCCCCTCACCGGTGGTCCCCAGCCAGCTAGGCACCTCCTCTTCGAAGCCGGTGACAGCGTATTGGCCATCGGTGGATTGGTTGGAGCCGTAGGCGGCGCCTTGCCGGGTCACCAGGAAGGTCATGCCGGTAAGCGTGTTTCCGGCATGGCGCACGGTCCCGCGGTACAGCCCGGCGTTGGTCAGATGCAGCGCCATCACCACGTGATCCTGAGCGTCCTCCTCCGCGACCAACGGATAGGGCCCACCAGGCAGGTCGGCGGTGAGCATGTCCAGCGCGGAGGCGATGGCGGTTTCAAAGGCCACCGGATCCAGGCTGAAATCGATGGCCAGGCCGAGATCCAGGTGCGACGCGGGATCGATCTGAATGCCGTTGGCCAGGTCCTGGTCGGCGTCCAGGCTGATCAGGAAGCGGCTGATATTGATCACGGTGTTGTCGTTTTCGTCGGCGCCGTCGCCGGCCAGGTCCGCCGGGGTGATGAACAGGGTGTTGCCGTTCACCACGGCCTCGCCCAGTTCAATATCGCCGATCAGAAAGCGTGCGGTGGCGCCGTCCGGGCAGCGCAGCACGCCCTGTTCGCCGGTGGTTTTGGTGCTTGAAGAGCCGCAGGTGTAATGCAGGCCGGTGACGGCGTTGTCCACGAAGTGCGCGGTGCGTGTGGCGGTACCGCCGCCGCTGCTGCCGGAGCTGCTTGATCCGCCACAACCGGTGATGGCCAGGATCGCGACGACAGCCGCCCCGGCGAGAAAGGTCTTGTCCATGTTATCCCCCAAATTCCATTTCAGCGCGCCCTTGCTGTTATGCGGTCCTGGGCGCGTCGTTGCATAAGTCTAGGGATGGCCCACGGGAATGCTGTGATCCAAAACACACTCCGCTTACCCCATATGGGGTATGCGCGCCCTGCTCTGCCCTGGCTACTCTTGCCCGCATGGGGACGC
>VMHT01066496.1_pt1 | contig 12413 bp, 7 predicted proteins | sample 4693611 | NCBI WGS metagenome assembly VMHT01 (sample SAMN12280063, study PRJNA550983) | marine metagenome | isolation source: seawater sampled from same location over 5 years 0.02-0.2 micron viral filtrate | place: USA: collected off the coast of southern California halfway between the port... ...
ATTTAAAGAAATAGAAAAATTCTTTGATACAATGCCTAAGTTGACACATACAATTAAGGTGACAAATCCAAAGACTAAAGTTAAAAATGAAGTTCTCTTAGAAGGGTTATCATCTTTTTTCGAGTAGGTATGGCTCATACTAGTTTAGAGTCATACTTTAAAATAACTTTTGCGTTGATGCAGCACCATAAATACTCTTTGACAGAGATTGAAAATATGATTCCATGGGAAAAAGACGTATATGTTACTCTTTTGGAACAGTATATTGAAGAAGAAAATTTAAAGAACAAACAAAACAGTGGCATCTAACATCTCTAAAATTCCGTCAAATATGTTAAGTAATCCAAATTTGGATGCTGCGGATACTGGTGTTGATCCATCTACAGGTAAATTATTATCTAAGAAAGAGAGAGTTGGTCTTTTTAAGAAAAGGAAAATAAATGCAGGTAAAGTATTTGGCAGAACAAGCCCGAATCTAGCAAAAGTAGGTAATATAAGAGGATCTCTTGCAAGATTTGGTGCAATAGTTAAAACTGATAACGAAACTGTAGAGAATGATGCTCTTGGTGGAGTTGAACCTAAAGATAAATTGATATCTGGACTGATGATGCAAGTTCAGAATAACTCTAAAAAAATTACGTTACTCAAAAATATTGTTAAATTAAATATTGAAAAAGTATCTAATTTTTTAATAAGTGATGCAGAAAAAAAGAAGAAGGATCAAAGAGAAGATTTAAGACAACAGCAATTACAAGATGATACTGATAAGAAAAAGAAAAAGGAAGGACTTTTAGAAGGTGTTGGTAAATCAGTAGGTAAAACCCTACTTAAACCTGTTCAAAAAGTAGCAAAAGCAGCAAAAAATATATTCAAGCAATTGGGTAATGCACTTTTAGCAATTTTTGGTGGATTTGTAGCAAATAAGGCAATTAGAATGATTCAGGCAAAAATGTCTGGTGATACTGAAACCTTTAAACAGATGAGAAATGAAATGTTTAAAGGACTTGCTGTTCTTGGTGGCATATTTCTCATTATGAGTCGTGGTTTTATGATAATTCCAGATTTGATATTTGGATCTATTCGTGCTGTGAGAAAATTGTTTAGTGCTGTAAGAGTGTTGAAATCAATTTTTAAAAAAGGATTAGGTGGTGCTGCAAGAAGAGCAGCTATAGTTGTTGGTGGTAAAAAAGGTGCTCAAGTCCTCACGAAAAAGATTGGTAAAGAAGGTGCTGAGAAAATTGCTAAAGAAGGTGCTGAAAAAGTAGGTAAAAAAATCGCAAAAACAGGAATAAAAAAAGCTGCTAAAAAAGGTTTAGGAAAGGCAGTCGCTAAAAAAATACCTCTTTTAGGACTTGGACTTGGTGCCGTGTTTGCAGCACAAAGAGCAATGTCAGGAGATTTTGCAGGTGCTGCCATGGAGTTAGCTTCTGGTGCAGCATCAACTGTTCCTGGTCTTGGAACTGCAGCCTCGGTTGCGATTGATGCCGCCTTAATTGCAAAAGATGTTGGAGCCTTTGACAAAAAAGATAAAAATATAACACCTCCTCCTGCAAAAACTGAGATATCAACATTAGATGAATCTGAACCAAAAATAATTGATATGACCACAAAGGGAAATGAATCAAATCAATCAACGCAAGGTGGTGGTGGAGCTTCTTCGGGACTACCAAATGTATCCTCTTCAAATTCTGATAATAGACATGTAGTTTATTCTCAAACACAGTATAATTTGATAGGAGTATAACATGGCAGCAGGAACAATCGCATCAGTATTAAAATTAGGACTTAAGATTTCTAAAAAATCTTCTGGAACAATGAAAGGTGTCGCTAAAAGTAATAAAAAATTTGATAAATCTGTAAAAAAAGGGTTGAGAATAAAACAAAGACTTAGAATTTCAGAGATGAAGTATATGAAGAGAAGAAGAGAGAAAAAGAAAAGAGACGAAGAAGAAGCACAATTAGAGCAGCAGAAATCTCAAAGAAAAACACCAACTAACAGAGTAAAAGCAGTTGGAAAAACTTTATTAGAAAGACTTATATCTTTAGTTCAAATAGTTGTGGTTGGTTTTATAGTGAATAAATTACCACAAATAATTGAAACTATTAAAAAAGTGATTAAAACAATTCGTAATATTGTTGATAAATTCAAGGCATTTTTTGATGGAGTGGTTGGGTTTTTCAAATCAATCGGAAAAGTCGTTGGAAAGGTGTTTAATTTTATCAAATCAATAGATCTTGGAGGTCTGAAAGATAGAATGAATGAATCACTTCAAGGTTTGGTAGGTGCTCTTGGTGATTTGACAGGAGGATTTTTAGATGGTGTAAAATCTGTTCTTAGTATAGGAAAAAAAGAGGAACAAGAATTTGCTGATGAAGAAACTGATAATACTGAAGACGATAAATTAAAAACAAGTGTAGGAGATACCCAAAAAACATTATCAGCACAAACCAATAGTTTTAATGATAGTTTAAAAACAATAAAAAACGAAGGAACAGGTGCAGGAATAATTGGAGCAGAAAATTCAAATTTATTGGATAAAGTTGATGGTGGTAGTATAGGAGATAGTGATGATATTAAGAAAAAGAATCAAAATGATGGTAATATGAAACCTGATCTATCATCTACAAAATCTGTCGATGATGTAAATAAACCTGAATCGGGAGGAACATCAGATCCTACAATAAATAAGACTGCACCACAGATTGGTGATAAGTTAAATATTAGTAAACTTAAAAAGAAAGTAAATACCTCTACAATAACACCAGATAGAAAACCTAAAAATACAATTATGGTTGTTGGTGGTGGTAACAATACTCAAATGTCATCTGGAGGACAAAGATCTTCACAAGATGTTCTAATCATTAGAGAGAAAAATAATTCTCTCCGAGATCAATTCACAGCAGCTATGTCTTAAAATATGTCAGCATCAGAAGCATCCACTTTCGAAGAATTATTCCTTGAATCAAATGATCAGCTGAGAACAGCTGATCTAAAATCAGGTGTAGTTTCGATTGATTATTATGAGGATATTTTATCACCAACGGTAACTGCAAAAGTACGAGTGATAAACACTGGTGATAGTATTGCACCAAAAGATCCTAATGATCCAAAGAAAACTGATGGTGCTCGGCAGTCAATTTATAATGGATTACCATTAAGAGGTGGTGAAAGATTAGTTATGAAGATTATAGACCAAGGTAAAACATTTGATGGAAAAGAAAAAACTGGACTTGATTTTTCATCTGACCCTAAAAAGTATTTGTTTGTATCAAGTATTACTCAAATTCTTCAAGAAACACAAAGAGAAAGTTTTTTACTTAATTTAGTTTCAAGAGAGGCAATTACGAATGAAACCACTAGAGTCATGAAAAGATATAAAGGAACAATAAGTGATTCTGCTGAAAAAATACTTAAAAATATTTTGAAGATAGATAAATCTAGATTTAAAGTAGAGGGAACATTATTCCCTTATGAGTTTATAGGAAATTTAAGAAAACCATTCTCTACACTTATTTCACTTGCATCTAAATCAATTCCTAAAAAATCAAGAGATGCAACAGCTGGATTTGTATTTTTTCAGACACAAGATGGATTTCAATTCGTTTCAGTAGATTCTTTAATAGAAGGAAGATCAAAAGCTACGTATAGATATACTGAAGTAAATGAAAGTTCTACAACTAAAAATAATGATTTTAAGATTTTACAATATAACATTGATAAAAACCAAAATCTAATTGAGAATTTAAGAATGGGAACTTATTCCTTCGTAAGACTAGGATTTAATCCTTTAACTTTTGGGTTTACTCAAAGTACTTTTAAATATGGGGAAAAAAATGTTGGTTTAAGAAAAGTAATTTCAAACTTAGGTAGAGATTTGGAGTTACCAAAAATATCTGATGAATCTAATTTAACTTTGGATGATCTTCCAACAAGAACTGTTTCACAAATAACTGACATAGGATCTACAACAAAAATTTCTAAAGCAGAAAATTATGCTGCTGAAAAATTTCAAGGACAAAATATTCTCAGATATAATCTTTTAATGACACAGAGTATAAGTATGATGGTTCCTTGTAACACAGATTTAAGAGCTGGTGATGTAATTACTTGCAAGTTTCCAAAAATATCAAGAGAAGATAAAAACGAAATAGATCGTGAAACAAGTGGCAAATATTTAATTAAAGAATTATGTCATCACTTTGAGGCAAAAAGATCATTTACCTCTATGACATTGGTTAGAGATACATTTGGTGAGGGTAGTTAAATGATAGATGAGGCACTATTAAAAACTAATTTTGTAGGAAAAGACGGTTTCCGTTGGTGGGTAGGACAAATTGCACCAGCAAGTGTTCAAATAGAACAACTCGCACCGAAGAAAGATGTTGACTCTTGGGGTAATCGTCTCAAAGTCCGTATTATGGGATATCATCCTTTCTCAAAAGCAGACTTAGCAGATGAAGATTTACCTTGGGCAAATATTATGCTCCCTTCTACATCAGGTACGGGTGGAGCAAATTTTACAAAATCTGTTATGTTAAGACCAGGTGATGTAGTAATAGGATTTTTTCTTGATGGTGAAACAGCACAACAACCTGTAATATTGGGTGCATTTTCTAGAACAAGTGATGTTCCACAAGATTTACCCTCTAAATCTATTGGATTTATACCATTCACAGGGTATACCGATAAAATACCTGCACCAAACGGAACACTAAAAGCGAACGAAGCAGGTGAAAATACTGCTGGAGCAGCAGAATCTGTTGTAACAAGAGAGGAAAATGGTGATGGTAAGATTTCTGCATCATCTACTTTTGGAAAAGTGGAGATACCTGCTGATGCTTGTGCTGATAATTTTATAGGAAAAGTATCTGGAAGTTTAGATAATTTGTTGTCAGTCGCAGGTGAGAGTACAGATTTTTTATCAGATGTTGCAAATGTAACTAAAAAAATACAAAATTTATCAAACAGTGCAGTTTCAACTATGATGGAATCAATGTATTCAAATATGATTCCTGAACTTCAGGGTGGATTGGATGCATTATACAATAAAACGTATGCTACTGTATTTGCAGCAACTCTTAATAGTGGTCTTGCAAAAATAGCTGGTATTGAAGCACAGAAAGCACAAATACCAAAAGTATCAGCACTTCAAGGTAATATTGATTGTTTGCCAGGTAAAATTGTTGATGGACTAGGGAAAACAATTCGAGGAATGATTGAATCTGCAGTTCTTGAAGTGGTAGATACTGGAACATGTATTACTGAACAATTAGCTGGATCTTTACTGAATGGTATTACAAATGATATATCTTCTGCACTTGAAGCACCTATTGGAGCACTGAGTGAAATTATACCAAAAAGTTTTAAAGTTCAGGATATTCTCCGAAGTTCATCTGATACTTTTAAATCAGTTGGTGCACTTGTTAGTTGTAATCAGGATAATAAAAAATGTGTCGCACAAGTGAAAAAGTACACTCTTGGATATGGTCCTGCTCGAACATTTGATTTGCAAGATACGTATGATAATGTTCTTAAAAATATGAATATTGCAGATACTCTTGGTGCTGATAGTGGACCTATAACAAAACCAGATTGTGCAACCAGAACTTTCTGTGGACCTCCAACTGTCAGTTTCTTTGGTGGTGATGGTGCTGGTGGATTTGGTAGAGTTATATTAGGTGGTATTGTAGACAATACGGAAGGATTATCTGATGTTACTGCAGATATAAGTCGAACTGCAAGTATTATTGGTGTGGAAATTACAGATCCAGGATCAACGTATTTCACAACTCCTCCTGTTGTAAATTTTGAAGATCCATGTAAACAAGGATATGGTGCAGTTGGTAGAGCTGTAATTGATTATGATCCAAATTCATCTACTCACGGACAAATTATTGCTGTTGATATGATTTCTGATGGTGAAAATTATCCAAGTTCAAGTACTGATGAAGTTATAAATTCCGAGGATATTCCTGTTGGTGTTACTAATACTAAGATTGCAGATGGTGGTCAAGGATATGAGGTTGATACAACTACAGCATCGGATGGAAATATTAATTATAATCTAACAATTGATAATGGAGTAATCATATCTGCAACACCGATAAATAATGTTAAGATTACTGAAATACCTAACATAATTGTGTCATCACCTACTGGTATTGGTGCACTTATTAAACCTATTATCGGTAGATTACCATTAACTCCACAAGGAGATATTATTCAGGTTATTGATTGTGTAGGACCTGAAACAAATAATTTAGTTGGGTATGTTAATGGTCAACCATATTATGGTCCTTATCATATACATCCAACCAAAGGTGTAAAAATGGTAGGTATAGCACATACATCCACACCACATGAAATAATTTATGATACACCAGAACAAAGTTTTGTCACAAATAATGTTAGTTTAGCATCCACATCAACTCAACAAGTTACTACAGATCAACCAATTATAACTCCTACATCAACAATGACAAATAATACAAACAATACACCACCAAGTAGTCCACCACCAAGTAGTCCACCTTCGGGTGGTGGTGGATATGGAGGAGGATACTAATGGCAGAAAAACCAAATCAAAATTGGGAACAGAGAGTAATTGATAGTAGAGGACCTAAGTTTCGACTTGATGTTAATAATCCTCAAATGGGTGCTGATGGTGCAAATACATGGTTACAGTATGCAGTTACCGATAATAAAGATAAACAATTTTGTGCATTAAGTGAGTCTGGAGTATTTCGAGTTCATAATGAAAGAATGATTGAGGTTGTTGCAGGATCGAAAAATAGTGCAAGTGATGTTGGAGTTAAAATTAGTTCTGTAGAAGGGGATATTACAATAACTGTAATGGGTAATGGTCAGGTAAAAATATCTGGGGGTAATGTTGTTGTGCAAGCAGATGAAGATATTGATTTAAAAGCTGGAAGAAATATTTCACTGAATGCTGCATCAACAATAACTTTAAATGGAATTAAAGTTCAAGCAAAAGGTTTGATTGGAAATTTAATTGAGAAAACTGTTGGTAGTTTTATACAGAGAGTATTTCAACCAACTTATGTTGGGGAGGATTATCTTAAAAATCCTCCAGAAGGTGATAAATTTTTATCAGAACCAGTTGTATCAGGAACTGGTGATGTTCCAAATATTGAGGGGTAGATAATGTCAAATAATATATCTGTCACTGGTAACGAAGCACAATTTAATGAAAATGTAAGTTTTATTAAAGATGTGGAAATAGCAGGAATATTAGATGTTCCTAGTATACAAACCTCTGAGGATTTTACTTTAAGTGCAGGTACCATTTCCATTAATGGTGAAACTACTTTTGCAAACAGAGTTAATTTTTCACAAAATTTATCATTTACCAATCTAGATTTAAGTCAGAGATTAAATGTTGGGTTGGGTGGAACTATACTGACAGCATTTGTTCCAGGCATAAGCACATTTGCAGGTATAGTTGGTATTGGAACCACTCAACCAAAAGAATTTTTTGAAGTTGCTGGAAAAGGAAAAATTGTTGATTTAGATTTAGAAAATCTGAATGTTACTGGTTTATCTACATTTACTGGAATTACAACTCAGCAAAGCACATTTTTTGGAAATCAATTAAGTGTATCTGGACTCTCTACATTTAATGATAATATAAGAGTATCGGGAACTGGTAATTTAATATTAGATGGTAGTGGTTCTCAAAGTTTAATATTGCAAGATGGTGATGCTGCTGGAATACAAATTTCATATCGAACAATACCAGATGAATTTACGATTGAAAAGCAAGAAGATGGTAGTAAATTTTTCCTTGCAGACCGAGATTCTGGGCGAGTTGAATTATATCATGGGGATGAGAAAAAATTAGAAACTATAGGAACTGGAATTACAGTCTTTGGTGACATTGTAGTTCCTGACGTTGGTATTCGAACTTCAAGAGTTGGACTTGGACTTACCTTCGATGAGATTCGACCAGTCACTACCACATATTTTAATGATGTAGGTGTTGGAACTTTAAGATTGGCAGTCGATGGAAGTATATCGATAAGTAAGAATATTTACGACTCTGCTGGTTCACCAGGTGCAAATGGATTTTATCTACAACGAGATCAAATTGGTATTCGTTGGACTGCGTTTGAACCAACTGAAACTGAAGGTATATTCATACAAGACGAAGGAACATTTATTCCAACTGTTGGAACAGCAAAATCATACTCTATAATTAATTTTGCATCAGTCAATAGTTTAGGTAGAGGAACTGATAATGTAATTGCAACTGATGGTGGATTTGATAATCCTGGTGGTGGTAATGTTGGTTTATCTACTATATTTACTACTGATTTGTGGGGATTTATTGGAGTTGGTGCAACAGCAAGTATATACAGGTTGTCAAATGTTGGTATTGGTACAGCACTTCCAGCTTCTTCAAGTCAACTTGATGTCCGTGGAGATGTTGAATTTAGAAATCAACTTCAAGTAGCTGGTTTAGCAACATTCACTAGTCCAATAACTGGAACTTCTAATCTTAGACTGACTGGACTATCAACATTCTTAAGTAATGTAGATGTAGATGCAGATTTAGATGTATCTAGTCACGCAGGTGTTGGTAGTTTTACCGTAACTGGAGTAAGTACTTTTAATGCTAATGCATCTTTTATGGGTGCAAATTACAATGCAGTTTGGAATCATTCAAATGATTCGTTACAGTTTGAATCTAATGCAAAACTTACTTTTAGTGATTCTCTAGATTTCCAAGTATATGCAACTGATGATCACACTTACATGGATAATGTTGGTGCAAGTAGAATTTTCTATGTTAGATTAAACTCTAATGAAGAAGCTATTAAAGCAAATCCATCAGGATCTGTTGATCTTGGATATTCAGGAACTAAGAGGTTTGAAACATCAGATAATGGAGTTATAATTACAGGCAGTGCAGATGTTACTGCTAATTTAACTGTAGGAGGTGGTTCTACATTTACTGGTGCGATAGATGCAAATTCAGATTTAGATGTTGATGGAATTACAGATTTAGATGTTTTAAATGTAAGTGAAGTTGCTACGTTTTCTGATAACATAATTGGAAATCAAAATCTAATTATTACTGGTATCTCGTCACTTACTGGTGATGTTCGTGCTGGTGCTGGTTTATCTGTAGTTGGATTATCAACATTCAACGACACTGTAAAAGTGATAGGAAATGTTAATATTACTGGAGTTACATCCACAAATCATTTACTTGTCAGTGGGATTACTACTTTAGGAATCACAAGCACAACCAACTTAACCGCAACTCAATTAAATGTAAGTGGTCTCTCTACATTCTCTGATGATTTAAAATTGATCGGTGCTGGTAGTACTATATTATTTGATAAATCAACTGACGATTTAATATTTGGAAATGATGCGAAAGCTATTTTTGGTTATACCACAGGTTTGGAGATATATTCGACTGGTGATGATTCTTATGTAAAAAATAACACTGGTGATTTATTCATTCAGCAGGCTGATACGAGTAAAGATATTAAAATTCAAGGAACAAATGGAACTGATAGTATAGTTGTTGATGGAGATGTGGATTACAATGTAAAATTATTCTCTTCAGGTGTTGAAAGATTATCTACAAATGATAATGGAATTAATATAACTGGATTAACTGATACCGACAGTCTTTATGTATCAGGTATATCAACATTTGTAGGAATATCAACATTCAATAATCTTACGTTCACAAATCAAATTAGTAATGTTGGAGTTATAACTTCAACAATACTTCGTGCAACAGGTGGTACATTTAGAGGAACAGAAGACACCGTAACTGACGCTGGATTAGTTATTGATGACGGTGATACGATATATCTTAATATGTCTGGGTATATGAGGAAACTCATAGGACATGATACCTCGGACAACTCAATACAAATAGGTCAATTTAACACTTCGTTGATAGATGACATACATCTAAAACCAGGAGGTAATGGAAATGTCAAACTTCATGATGGTAGTACTTCAACTAGTAATATTAAACTTCAAACCACTGGAGTTGGTGTCACAGTTTTTGGTAATACAGAATCACAAACTTTAAAAGTATCTGGTATATCAACTTTTTCAGGAACTGTAGAATTAGATAGCACAGTTAAAGATCAAAATGATGATGATGGCACAACAGTTGCTGCAAATCTTTCAAATCCAATAACAAATGCGACATATAATGCAGCAACTGGTGTGATGGTTGTAACTATTGCCAATCATGGTTTTGCAAATGGTGATTCAATTAAGATTCCAGATGGAACAATAACTTTTAGTTGTAATTACGGTGGATCAGTAAGTAATCAATCATATCCAAGATCAAAAGATCCAAATAGTGGTAAGTGGTTAGTAATCTCAAATGTCGATACAAATACATTTCAGGTTGATGCTAGTAAGGGTGGAATTGCGTCTGGAATTGCACACACGTTTGTATCTGCTAGTGGTGGTGTCATTCACTCTTCAGGTCAATATATTCAGGATGATTATCGTTTAGCATCAGTTGGAACAGGTGTTTCATGGAGACCATCTGGTGTACAAACAAAAAGAACAATATGGGTTTCTAAAAGTGGATCTGACACAAACAGTGGATTGCTTGAGGGTGATGCAAAGGCAACCATCGGAGCAGCTGCTTCAGTTGCTGTAGAAACTGATACAATTAAAGTAAGACCAGGTTTATATGTTGAAGATAATCCAATTGGTTTAAGAACCGATGTTACAGTTACAGGAGAGGATCTTCGATTAGTAACTGTACAGGTAAAAAATCTTGATAAGGATGTATTTCATGTTAGACGTGGATGTTTGATTGAAAATCTTAATTTTGGTGGAACAAATGTAGGAATCTCTCATCTTGGAGGTGCTTGTGTTGCATTCCCAACACCCTCTGGATCTGAAAGTGCTGTAACAGGATATCAAGAACCTGGACCTGCAACTGCAGGACCAAGTGGTAGATGGAGATCACCATATGTAAGAAACTGCACAAACTTCATGACAGATAGTATTGGATTGAAGGTAGATGGAAATAATGCGACTGCTGCATCCGTTGGTGCTGATTTAAAATCAATGGTTGTTGACTCATTTACACAGTATAATGAAAATGGAATTGGTGTTTCATTAACAAACAATGGATATGCTCAACTTGTTTCAATATTCACAATTAGTTGTGATATAGGAATCTATGCAGACACTGGTGCTCAATGTGATTTGACAAACTCAAACTCTTCATTTGGTAATTTTGGTTTAGTTGCAGTGGGACTAGGATCAACTCAATTTACTGGTATTGTTAGTAATACAAATCCTGCTGGAGATATAATATCCAGCACAAATGCTGAAGGACAAGATACTGTTGTCTGTGCTGATGTTTTTGATTTAAATAATGTGGCAAGAAGACCTTTTGATGGTCAATCATTATTCTTTAAAATAAATCTCAATAATTATCCAGATGTGAATTTAAATAATCTTGAAGCAGGTGGTATTGATGGAAGTGGAAGAATTGTTGAACCACTTGAACAGTTAAAATCGGTTAATTTAATCGTAAGTGGGAATGATTTGGCAGGATTTAGTGCGATTGATCCACCAAGTGTATTGATAAGGGATGCTGATGGTGAGGTAGAACCAAAAGGTCCGCAAGGTGTCATTGCAGAAGCAACTGCGAATATTGATGCAAGAGGATTTCTTACTGGTATAAATGTGATCGCACAGGGTAGAAATTATCTTCCTGGCCAAAGAATGATTGTTGATATTGAAGGTAACATTGGACTAGCAACTGCTGTCATGACTCCGATATATTTCACAGTTGAATCCTCGACGGAAAATCCTATTGGATCAGTAGGAGTGGCAACGGTAACATTTAATGAATTTATTCCATATGAATTATTCCCTGATGATTCTTTTTCACTACAAAGAATAAGTCGTATTTTGACGAGTTCACACTCTTTTGAATATGTTGGTGCTGGTACGGATATAAATATAGCGACACCCTTACAAGGTGCAATTCCAATAAAGGAAAATGAAATTGTAGCTAAAGACGGAGCACAAATTCCATTTACTTCTACTGATCAAAAAGGTAATTTTGATATTGGTGAAGGTTTACAAATTAACCAAACAACCTCTACAATTTCTGGAAGAGACTTCAGTAGATCACTACAAGCACAAGTTACACCGTTAATATTAGCACTCAGATAATATGGCAATAGCACCACTAAATAAATTTTTGACAATCGCTGTTCCAGTCGCACCAGGTTTGCAGGAATTGTATAAGGCTCCAGTGGGAACATCTGCGATTGTGCTATATGCTCAAGTATCAAATGTTGGTGTAAATACTTTCCCAACAGTGACTTTTACACATAAGAGAACAAGTGTAGCAACCAGAACGATTGGAAATGAAAGAAAT
>VMHT01165716.1_pt1 | contig 12411 bp, 13 predicted proteins | sample 4693611 | NCBI WGS metagenome assembly VMHT01 (sample SAMN12280063, study PRJNA550983) | marine metagenome | isolation source: seawater sampled from same location over 5 years 0.02-0.2 micron viral filtrate | place: USA: collected off the coast of southern California halfway between the port... ...
AAGGTATGTGGAATGATAATGGTATCAAATTCTGATAGAAAACTATATACTTGCAATTATTGTAAAAATGATATAGATCCTTCACAAGTCAGGATTCCATATGCATTTAAATTAATAATTCAAGAATTACAAGCAATGAGTATTGCATTGAGGATTTCCGTTTAATAAATATTGTTCAATAGTAAATAAAATATCTTGTAAGATATTTAATATAAATATTTTATATTTTGTAGTATTTTTGATAGAAGTATTGAATGTTTCTTTTGTTAATATTATATTACGAATATTTTTATTAGTATGATTTTCGCATATTTTGTATAATTCGTAAATATAATAATTTAATGTATCATCAATAAATAATGTATCATCAAAAGTAAAAACTAATTCATCTTGATCTTTTAAGAAAATAAAATATTTTTGTTGATTTAATAAAATATTATTATAAATTGATTTTATATTTGTCATCTTTATTTTACTTTTAGTTAAGGTAAAAGCATATAATTATCAGTTCTACCGTATATTTTTGAAATTTCTTTATCTTCAGCAATACAATGTTTTTTTATTTTTGATATTTCATTAATAATTTTCAAAAGTTCATTCATTACTTCTTTAAAATTATTAATTGAAATAAATCTTGAAAAAAACTCTTCAGTTTTATTACTAATTTTTTGAAAACTATTAGTATCAATAGAACTATCAAGGATACTAAAAATACTATTGTTAATAGCCATAAGTTCGTTATTTGAAATATTGAATATAAGTTCGGTTGATATATCGGTGATAGTGGAACAAATTTGTTCTTTTTGTTTAAAAATTCTTATTTCATAACAATTTTTAATGACTGATTTTTCAAATTCTTCATGTTTTATTTTATTGAGGAGTAAATTGATCCGAGCTTCTTTATTTAATTTTTCATATTTTCTTATTTTATCTCTTAATCGTTGAACTTCATCATTAATATGAAGAATATATTGAATATTTCTAACACCAATAGAAATTATTTTATTGAAAGGTTTAAATAATTCTACTTTTTCACAAAATTTTTCGATATTAATAAATCTTCTTATATCAAAGTCGGTAATAGTAGGATTTGCAATACAATTATTAACCATATTTTGTTTTTCACGAGCATTTCCATTTTTACGCAAATATTCAATGTAATGAGGATTATGTAAATTTTTAGTTAATATTTCACTTGTTTTCCAATTAAAAGATGTATTACATTGAGTGCAAAACATCACATCGCAACCTGAAATCTTTGTAATACCAAAATTACATTTAGGACAATATTTTGTATCTTTTTTGATAAGTTCTGCTGTTTTGATATTATCAGGATCACAAGTATGTTCTGTATTGTTTTTATTATAAGCTTCAAGGCATTTAGAACAAGTAATATAATTACAAATGCCACATAAATTGCTTTGATATTTAAGCATACCATTGCAATTTTTATTGGAACAAGGTCTATTGTAAATAATTTTATTTTTTGTGTTATTGTTAATAATTTTTCTAAGAATTATTATTTTATTGTTTATTTCTTTAATTGAATTAATTTCTTCTTTACATTTTTCATTTTTTATAGTTTTTAAAATTTCTAAAGCTTCTTTTTTAATTGTTTTTTTATATTTTGTTAGTTGTTTTTTAATAGCTGTTTTAGTAATTCTATTTTTTTTAGGTTTTTCTTGTTCTTTTTTGTATGTTTCATCAATATCCTTTAAATTTTTAATAGTAATATCTTCTATAATTCCTTTAGTTAATTCATATTCAATTTTTGATATTTTATCTTTAATTTCATATTCTAAGTTAATAAGATGTTTAATTTCTTGTTGTGCTTTTTCTTTTTGAATAATAATTTCAACATCTGATTGAGTATCTGGAAGTAAAGAAAGTTGTTCTTCAATACTATTTTTATTTGTGTGTTTTCTATATTCATTTTTAAAAAAACTTGGTAGTAATGCTTTGCTAATAAACTTATCATTCCAAGATGTTTTGCAATTCATACAATTAACTTCATTATTAGAAGAATTAATAATATAATATCGAATACAGTTTCTACAAACTTCAAAATCACAGTTAAAACATTGAACTTTGAATCTTTTTACTTTATTATAATTTTCAATACAAATAGGGCAATTTTCTTTGTTCATAAATAATATTTTATAAAATATTATATCATTTTTATATATTTATTGCTTTTAATTATTGTTTTATTAGAATATTAAATAAATATATAAAAATATATTGATTATAATTAATATGTGCTATCATTCTAAAAAGTTTGACGAAAATGAATTAATATTAAAGGAAGTTAATACTTCAGAACGATATGTATTATTCCCTATAAAATATAATGATTTATTTAAAATGTATAAGAAGCAAGCATCTGTATATTGGGTTGCAGATGAGATAAATTTTGCAGAAGATTTAAAGCATTTGGATAAATTGTCTAAAGATGAAAAATATTTTGTAAATCATATATTAGCATTTTTCGCAGGAAGTGATGGAATAGTTATGGAAAACTTAGGAACAAGATTTTTAGCAGATGTTAATATACCAGAAGCTAAATGTTTCTATTCATTTCAAATAGCTATAGAAGCTGTTCATTCTGAAACATATAGTTTATTAATTGATACTTATTGTAAAGATGATAAAGAAAAAACTAATTTATTTAAAGCAATTGAAACTTTTCCTGCCATCAAAGTTAAAGCTGATTGGGCTTTAAAATGGATAAATAATGAAGAATGTTCTTTTGCACAAAGATTAGTAGCATTTGCTATAATAGAAGGTGTATTTTTTTCAGCAAGTTTTTGTGCTATATTTTGGTTAAAAGAACGTGGATTATTGCCTGGTTTAAGTTTTGCAAATCAATTGATAAGTAGGGATGAAAGTTTGCATACTGAATTTGCGTGTATGTTATATCAATATTTGGAAAATAAAGTTCCAGAAGAGATAGTATATCAAATGTTTGATGAAGCTGTTAATATCGAAGATCAATTTATAAACGAAAGTATTAAGTGTTCAATGATAGGAATGAACAGTAATTTAATGAAAGATTATATAATGTATATTGGTGATCGTGTTTTAGTGATGTTAGGATATAATAAAAAATATATGAAAGAGAATCCATTTCATTTTATGGAATATAGTGCTGTTGATGGTAAAACTAATTTCTTTGATGCAAAAGTTGCAGAATATCAAATTGGAAGTATTAACATTGAAAGTGGTAAGAGTGCAATTCCGGATAAAATTGAAGTTAGCGAAGATTTTTGAAAATAATATTTTTTTTATTATAAAAATGATATCTTAATAATTTGGTTATTAAGTAATGGTTAATTGTTTTTTTTGTGGTAAAGAGGATGCAATTAATAAATGTGTAAAATGTAAAAAAGCGTGGTTTTGTAATAAAGAGTGTCAAAAGAAGGGATGGAAAGAACATAAAAGTAAATGTTCTGAATTATATGATTCAATTGAAGAAGAAAATAATTTTAATATAGCAATTAATAATTTAAAAAAAAGTTATGACAATCGTTTTAGTTTAGCAATAAAATCTTATAGAAATGCATATTTTAAATTAGAAAATGTATTTAATATACAAGTAGATTATTTATATTTAAATATCAAAAATAATAAATACATAGAAATATTACATGATACTTTAATATATTTAAAAGATGCTGAAACAGATTGGAGATTATTACAAAGTCACGCAACAAAAATGAAAAATTTTTATGAAAAAAATAAAAATACAGAATGGGATATGGTATTAGATGCATTTTATGATCAATTGTTTGAAGAAACAACAAATAATAGAATATTAGTATATTTAGGTTTAATGCATTGTTATTATTTTATATCAATTGAAATAACAGATGATGAAAAATCAAGAAAAAATTATGAAGATTATTATAATGCTTATTATGATTTAGTTTGTTTATATAAATCAAAATTAAAAGATGAAAAATATATTGCAAATATAAGACAAGGATTACACAATATAGAAAAGTTTATAAAACAATTTAAATTAAAAACAGGTTATGTTTAAATAATTGTATTGTGTTATAAGATCTTAAATTATATTTTAAATTATTTATAGGAATCATAAATTATATTTTAAATTATTTATAGGAATATTAAAATCATCTAATGATCTAGATGCATTATAAATATTTTTTATTAATTTATAAGAACAATATAAAAATATGTTTGTTATAATAATCTTTTTTATCATAATATTAATTAAAGTTAAATAAGATAATTACTGTAAATGTTTATTACAACTATTTAGTAATCCTAATGTATCGTTAGTAATTTGAATATCTTTATTTTTAAGTGTTAATTCTTTATTATTTTCAATTAGATTTCTATTTTGTAATTCTAATGTATATTTAATTGATTTTAGATATTCAATTTCTTTATTTTTATCAAGTAATTGTTGATTTTTATTATTTAATAGTTCTAATGTTTTATTGTTACAATCTTGTAATTTATTAAATTGTTGTGTGTTAATGATAGATAATTCTTGAATTTGATATGATTGTATATTATTTTTAACAATTAAATCATCAATTTTGAATTGCTGTTTTATTTGTAATTTCAATAGTATTTACAAGCTATTGTGAAATTGACTTAAATAAATCTAAATTATGATTTTTATTGCACTTAGTATTACACATTATACTTTGATTGCAGAATTCAAAAGTTTTTTAGAAACAACTTCGATACATTGATTAAAGTTATGGTTAAAATGACACGAAGATTATATACATTGATATACATTTGTATAATACCATCAAGATTCTTGTAAATGTTTTGGACATTTTTAGGTAAGTATGAAAACTATGTTATCATATTTTATATAAATAAAAGATGAATATAGGAATCTATATTTTTTGTAAAATAATAAAAGAATGATATAAAAATAAAATAATTGAATAAGATCATATTATTTATTTACAAATATCTTATTACGGGAAATAATTGCATATTAGATGAATGTTTATGTTTAAGATTTTGAATAATAAGATCTAAATTATTAAAGTTAATTAAATTGTCATTAAGTTCCTGTTGTTCTTCAATATCATAAACATAATCACCGTAATTACATAGAAAATTAAAACAATTATTTAGACCTTTACAACATATTGTATTAGGAGTAGATCTATTTGGATTATTAAGTAAAACTTTTGATTTTTCATTAAAAAGTTATATTGTTTATCTGTCATATTACAAGGTTGATCATCGCATTCTGTGATTAGGATTTCAAAATCTTTAAACATATTGCTGGTTAATTTATCAAATATTTCATTTTGCGTGGTATTAGTTTTATTTTTAATTTCATATAGAAAATTTTCAATACTATATCCTAATTTTTCGAAGTTTTTAGCATAACTCTTTGTTATTTCAGTTCTTTCCGCATATTTACATCGCATTTAATAGCGGTGTATATAAGTTCATATGTGATAGTATTTCTATTTATTGTTAATAAATTGACTGATTTATTTGACATTAACATATTTTATTATTGTTAATATTTTGATATATGATATTGATAAATAATATTTATAAAAAAATATTTAAAGATGTATTTTTTGTGTAGTTGTATAGAAAAAAGACATATATAAAAAAGAAAATGATGAGGATGATCTAAGTTCTGATGAAGAATATAGAGATATTGAATATAGCTATGAATCACACGTTTAATGAAAATGTGTGTTAATTTCGTTAAAACAGTTTAATTTATATACAAAACCATAAGAACAATTGTCATTATCTTCAATTTTTCTTGATTTACTTTTATTTCTTTTATGATTTGTATGATTAAATATATTGTTTATCATATAAGTATTTATGTCATCAATTATGTGTGGATTTGAGATTATGTAAGGTTTATTATTTTCTATAATTTTATGAAAGATAGTAATTTTATTGTATAAATCGGCGACTAAACCATCACTAATATTTCCATCATCTTCGTAATTTTTAATAAGACTGGAGAAGTTTTCTTGAAGATAATTATCATATTTTTTGAATGCTTTTGGATATTTTTCTCTAAATGTAGTGATAAGAAAGTCTTTTATTTGTCTTTCAGTAATAGAACATGAGAATAATCTAAGATCAGGTAAGTATTGTTGTTGATATAATTGTAAATATTCATTCATTTCTTTTTGATTATTAACAAGTTTGATACTGGTATTTGCTAGAATTGGAATTGTTAATGGTATTATATCAAAGTTTTTGTTTAGTTCTTTGAATGCTTGTATTCTATGTTGTCCGTCGATGATCCAAAATGTATTGTTATTTTCTATTGTATTATCTAATATAATAACTAATTTAATATTACCGAAATTAATTAGTTTTTTATTTTCTTGATATTTTTGTTTAATAACTTTTAATTTATTTTCAACTGCAATATTACTTACAATTCTGTTGTTATAAACGTTGTTAAATGTAAATGTTTTAGTATCTCTAAAATTATAGAATCCACTATATTCTTTTAAATCATCATTATATAATAATGTATTATTTGATCTTCCTAATTCTAAAGATTTATGAACTAAATTATTATCCATTGTTGGATTTGGAATAGGTTTTCGTTTATAATTTAGTGTTATATCAGTTTGAAGATCAACATATTGTTGTTTAAGTTTTTTATTTTCTTCTTCTATTTCTTTAAGTTTATTTGTAAGAGTAGTATATTTATTTTCGTTTTCATTTAATTCTGCTTCAGTGCAATTGCGTTTTGTCATTTATGGTTAAGTAAATTCTTGTAATCATTTTTATTTCTTATCCACAATGATATGTGCATCCTACAAATGCCATTTTATAAACAGGTAAATTATTTTAAATTAAATTTTAAATTCTTAATTTGTATTTTATAAATAAAAATAAAATCAATATTAATTAAAAATAAAAAAGAATGATATAAAAATTTTATAATAATTAGATGTATAATATCAAAATATAAATAGAATAATCAGCATTAATATGTGAATTATTGTAGTAAAGTTTGTGTTCATTAATATGATTTATAAATACAATATGTTCATCTTAAAATTAACTACTAAAGAACTTAAACTAAATAATTACTTGTGTTTCTTTATATATGTCCAGAATGATCATTGTAAATTTGTAATTAATTATATTATACAATATAATTAAATAATTATAAATTATTATAAATAATTATAACTATTAAATAGAATAATCAACATTAATATGTGAATGATTATATTTAAATATATTTCCATCTGATCCATTTGTTCCTGCTGTGCCTTCATTACCAGACCAACTATCATTATAATATCCATCAACTAAAGTTTTTGTTCCATTTGAAGGTGTATTTCTACTAAAGCGGTTGCTAGCATTATGAACACCAATTGAAGGATTAGTTGTAGATGTTCCATTAGTTGGATTTTTTGAATTTTGAAAAAGTGTTTCTGCCCTAGTAAGAGTAGTAGTAGTGTATGTTTGTGTGTAATATAATAAAAAATTTAAAGAAATAGGGTTGATATATATACCCCAAGTTATATATTCTCCTGATCTTATTATATGATAGTTACCATCTTCTGCGTGAGGATGGTATGGATTATTAATTGTTTCTGTCCAGTTATCTCTATATTTAAGATTAATTGTTCCGCCAGTACCACCTGATGCTTCTTTTACAGGATAAATACGATCTGTGTCATAATAATAAAGATAAACAGTTTTACGACCACCATTACCTCCATTACCTCCTTGTGCGCCAAATCCTCCAATTATTCTTTGATTCTGATCAATTATTTCAATTGCAATACTACTAACTTGTGTAGTATTAATTACAACAGCATCACCTCCATTAGTTGCATTTTCACCATCACCTCCATCATATCCTGATGTAGCAGTTGAATTTCCACTTCCAGATCCATGATTACCAGTAATATACATATTGTTAGTAATTATAAGTTTATTTAAATTGTTAAAACTAGTTGTAAAATTATCGATATTTATAACAAATGCACCATTAAAAGTATTATCAACAAATTGATAATTAGATAAATTTAATGTAATATTTAATTCAAGAATACTTGAATTAATATTATATATATCTAAAGTTTGAAGATAATTGTATAAATTAAAATTGTTTATATAATTAGTTCCTGTTATTATGTTTGAATTGATATAACTATTTGATATAGTTATATCAATACTTTTATACGGAGTAACATAAATAGAATTTAAAAAAATTCTAAGTTCAATATTATTTTTGGTTGCAGGTATATTATAATTTTCAGGAACATTATATACAATTGTATCATTTTTAATAAAATCACCTAATTGTATATCATTTTCAATAGTATTTGTATGTTTAAAAACTTTGAATATTTTACTAAATGAAATATTATTCAATGAAGTAATTTTTGTAGATATTGCCATTTATTTTAAAAATTAAAATAAATCAAAAATAATAAAATTAATTTTAATATATCAATATAAAAACAATAAAATAAGAATAATAATAAATGGATTTAATATTTGAAAATAAATATAGAAATATAAAAGTTTATAAATATCAAACTATTATAGAAAAAAATAGTAATATTGGAAATATTTTATTAAATGGTTTATTACATTGGGATTCTATAAGTGATAAAGAAATTCAAAATATTAAAAATATAATAACAAATAATGATATTGGTTTTAAAGGATATACAATAACAGATGCAATTGTATTACAAAATGATGATAAAGATATTCATTATTATGTGTATTTTAATAATGATAATATAGAATTATGGTATATATCAGGAACATATGATATGGTAGTATGCGATGATAATTTAAAGTTTAATGATTTATTATTTTTTATACAAAATTAATAAATATTTTACTAAATGAATTAAGATCTTTTTTAATAATAATTTACAAATAGTATTAATATTGAGCTAATAATTTATGATATATAATTAGAACTTGTTCATTATAATTTAACGTCATATAAAATATATCTAATTCAAAATTAATATTATATAACATCTCTGTGTCATATAATACAAATCCAAAAATATTATGTTTATTTTGTATATTTTTTAATATTTTTTGAAGTATTGCTTGTTTAATGTCAATTGATAAATATGATTCAGCATTATATCTATAAAATAAAAAACTATAATAGTTATTTTTAACTAATTCATTGGCATAATTCCATTTAAGTTTTTTAATTTCAAAAGAATTATTGTATATTTTGTAATCTTCTGTATTATATATATAAAATATATAATCAGTCATTAAGTATAATTAATGATCATATCATTTTTATTTGTATATAGTAAGATGAATAAGACAATTTAGTGTTGTATTTAGAAAATTGTTAGAAACTAAGACAAATGAAGTAATAAAATATTTTTTAAAATTGAGTAGTAGTTTAAAATATGAAAGAAAGTGATAGATGGTAGTAAAAGTATTAATAATCCATCATTAACAAAAAGAATGTATAAAATAATGAATATTAAAGGTAAATAAAATAGCAAATTATAATAATTTACAGAATGAATTAAGATATTTTTTATATAGTTTTATTAATATTATCTAAATGTTCAACCCAATAGTCAATAGTAGTTTTATCTTCTTTAAATAAGCCTTTTAGTATCTTATTTATTATGGTAAGCGGAGATTTAGTAAAAGACTCATAATATTTTGTAACTTCAACCGAATGTGGTTTTTTAAAAAGTTTTAAAACTTTTATATTAACATTTAATTTTTGAGAAAGTGAATATAAAAGTGGTGTATTATCATCTAATTGCTTTGCAATATTATAAATTTTTTCAATTAATTCACAAAAATATTTAATTTCAGTAGAATCATTAGAGCCGTGTTTAGCTCTTAATTCTAAAGTGCAAGATTGATCTAAAGATAATTTTTTTAAATTAAGAATACTATATCTAGAAGTTCTATAAGTAGGTTCTATATGAAATGTTTCTTTTTCTAAGTGTGTATTATAAGAATAAGAAGTATTACCTTGATATAAATGCATTAAAAAAGTTAATTTATCATTAAAAGTTAAATCTTTAAAAGGAATACCAATAATTTTAATAGTTGATGAACTACTATCAGATTTTAATGAACTATCAGAATAAGAATCTGCATTAATAGTAGTTAATTTAATTAATTTCTGATCAATATTATCAATTTTTTGTAACTTTTGTTTTCTATTTAATTGTTGTGATTTTGATGAACTAGTAGATTCAGAAAATATTTTAGTTTTATTAATTTTTGAAATTCTTGCTGCTATTCGCGATTCCATTTCGTCCATTTGTGTTTGTAATGATTCAAGAATAGAGTCAGTATCTTGTTCTGTAAGAAGATGTGTATTTAGTTTAGAACTTCTTTGTAATGAAACTTCTCTATCAAAAAATTGATTAATAGTTAAATCATCAATGTCATCGGATATTATTAAAGGATTACAATATGCAGATTTTCTTCTGTTTGGTAAGCACATTAAATAAATTAAGTTTTGAAGAACATAAAAAACGTATGTAATTTTAAATATAATTTTAGGATCATTAATACCTAATGATCCTGGATTATCATTTTTAATACTAAAATGAATATGATTAGAAGTTTGTATAGAATGAAATATATTTAATTTAAGTTTTTTTTCTAACGATTCTAAAAGTAAGTCAATACCCGTTTTAACTTCAGTTGAATCATTAAAAACTGAAGAAACAAATTCAACAAACGGAATATGGTTATTAGGTGTTAATCTCTTTTTTTTTTTATCTACAATAGTTTTATATGTAGTAACTTCAATATTAGAATCATATTGAATAGAAACATCTGGGTCATAATACCAATTAATTGGAGATCTACAGTTATGAAATAATAAAGGGGATTCTCCATTTATGTTAAATAAACTGAATGAATATTTTGAATCTTTATTATTGCAGATAATATAAATAAGTATTAAAATTATAATATAAGAATCTTCTTGTGATAATATTGTATTAGTATAGTGACCATTAAATAAATTAAGTGCAAATTTAGATGTATCTTCACTGTAATTTTTAAAAGGGTTTTCTTTTTTTAAAGATTTCATATAAATATAATCAATTAATTGTTTAATATTATTAACTTGTTCATGATTACTAATTTGTTCTTTAATTAATTGATAAACTCTTTTATTTAATCCTATAAACATTTCCATTTCAATACCAAATGTAAGTACGGTCATTTATTAAAAATAATATAAAATAAAAAAAATAGTTAAAATATTTATAAAAAAATGATTTAAAATAAAAAGAGTAAGTATGTCAAAAGAAAAGAAAAAAGAACAAAGTAGTTCAATTATATCTAAAGAATCAACAAAAATACAATCAAAAAAATCAAGTTCAGTTATATCTAAAGAATCAACAGAAAGTCAATCAAAAGAATCAAGTTCAGTTTTATTTGAAGAATCAACCGGAAGTCAATCAAAAAAATCAAGTTCAGGTATAAATAATTTTTATATAAAATATAATATTGATCAAAAAATAATAGATAAAATAAATGGTGATAGCGACAAATTTAATCTTTTATTAGAATTAATTTATAAATGGAAGAAAAAAGAGTTAAAAGAATTAACTCGATCACCTTTTGTAATAAAAAGTAACAAAAAAAGTTAAAGTTAAATAAATAATTTTAAAAATAATATTTATAGAATGAATTAAGATCTTGATCTTTTTTTTATAGAATGAAAGATATAAATAGTAATAGATAATAATATAAAGATTAAGAAATTAATTTAATAATATGAACAGAGTGATAAATATAAATCAAATAATAATTGAGATACATAAAATAATAATTTAATAACATACCGATAACAAAATGAGTATAATATAAAATATAAATGAAATATTGTTGATGAAGAATATATTTAGTGAGCGTAAAATAATTTTTATAGAAATGAAGAATTGAAATATATTTATTTTTGATTTTGAAATTAAATAACATAATGTAATATACAAAAATAATGATTTAAGATCATAGAGATAAGTAAATAGTTGAAGATAAATAAAAGATGAAACTATAATGATGTAAAGCAATGTAAGATAATAAGATAAACTTAAGATCAATGTAAGATGTGTTTAATATGATCTTGATGTAAATAAATAAAAATATAAAAGTGAAAATAACCAACCTTAATGTAAAACTCAATATTCTTAATTGAAATACAATGTAAGGCAACGAAAAATAAATTTCATAGAAATGTAAATTTGAATAATTTTTATTTTTGATTTTGAAATTAAATTTCTTAATGTAATATACAAAAAATAATGATTTAAGATCACCCAGATAGGTTAATTTGTAAAAGATAACAAAAAGATGAAACTACAATGATGTAAATCAATGTAAGATAATAAGATCAACTTAAGAACAACTAAGATGAGCTTAAGA
>VMHT01025890.1_pt1 | contig 12410 bp, 18 predicted proteins | sample 4693611 | NCBI WGS metagenome assembly VMHT01 (sample SAMN12280063, study PRJNA550983) | marine metagenome | isolation source: seawater sampled from same location over 5 years 0.02-0.2 micron viral filtrate | place: USA: collected off the coast of southern California halfway between the port... ...
GTATCAATAGTGCCGAAGCCAGACGTGATTGAACCAGAATTAAGCGCCCCAACTGTCGTTACATTGGATAGCGTGTCTAGTGCGCTTTCAAAGTATGTTTCAAAATCAGTAAGTGCGACCTGCACCATTGTGCCATTGTCATTTACAACGACGCGATCAGCATCGGCAAGTGTGGTTGATGTGGCAGATGTGCCGCCGTCCACAATGTTAAGTTCTGCAGCTGTGGAAGTAACACCGTCAAGAATATTAAGTTCTGCGGCTGTGGAGGTAACACCATCCATGATGTTGAGTTCTGCTGCAGTCGCAGTGATTGCCGTACCATTAAAATTGATAGCGTCTAGATATGCTACACCATCAATGTATATGTCTTTCCACTCTTTAGAAGAACTACCTAGATCATAAGCCCCATCATCATCTGGAATAATGTTTGAATCTACTTCGCCACCAAACACAATGTTATCAGTGTTTGCGTCACCGAGAGTTACTGTGCCGCCGTTAAACGTGGTAGTGCCTGTTACTGTAAGATTGCCACCAACTCCGAAGTTGCCAGCGACGTAGTTCTGACTTTCGACTACATTAGTGCCATCGCAATACACATGCCCCGTGTTGCCAGCGGTAATAGCGATACCAGTTCCTGATGCTGTCTTAACCGTAACTGTCTGAGCAGTACCGTTCTTTACAATAAATGTTTTGGTAAGGGCGGGAACGATAACTGTAGCTGCGCCGGATAGCGATGTGCCAGTGTCAGTTAGGTTTAGTATTGCAGCTCTAGACTCTGCGGTAGCACCATTTGCGGTAGACAGTGTAGCGGAGTTGGTACTCCAAGTGTTTATGGTTTTGGAACCCGCTATGGCTTCCTCAATCATATTGGTAACGCTGTTGTTTACCAAATCTCCCCACGTACCCGCCAACTCACCTTGAGTCGGTAAGGCTAGTTTTAGAAGAGTGCTAAATTGAGTTGCCATTATAAAACCTCACGAATGCTATAATTAGTACACGCAATCACCAAAAACTGCAATCAATCAATACGAATTATAGCGTTTGTCTTATCTGCAGAAGGGAATTGTACTACAAAATCTGCAGAACTTGTTTGCTTGTCTTCTCCAAAATCAATTACTGCTATCGCAGGATTACCCGTTGCAGACTTATAAATTAGCGCGCCCCTAGCGGTAATAGAGGACGAACTCCAAGTCGTATCAGCAAGATCTAAGAACGCTGTGGTTCCTGAAGATGCTGGATTAGCGGCTATACTAAGAGTATTACCTCCAGCGGTGTAGCCAGTCCCGCTCACTTCGTTAGTCGTGGAATACGCTGTAGTTGTAGCATCTAAGGTTGCACTAGATGTATACAAAGCAATCTTAAACGTTTGTGACGTATCGCTACTAAAGTCCATCTCTCCATTTAGAAGAGCAACTTTAAACGACGTACACAATGTTTGAGTTACAGCCATGGTCTACCCTTATGCTACAGGCGTGCGAGTCTGCCCAGAACGATACATGTCCTGACGCATCTTGCCGTCCCCTGTCCGTTGTAATAGCCCAATGGCTTGCAGGTACCGTTTTTCGTACATGGCAACCACATCGGCTTCACCTTTTTGAAACCGTACGGCTTCCATTAGAGTGCCATTGAGAAGCGCGGTATCGAAATTGTCACCTAAATAAGTTCCACCAGCAGACACTATTGACGTGGGATATTTTGCAAATACATGTTCGATTTCGTAGTTTTGATCTGGTGTAGGTGCTAACATCAACTTCACGTTAGACCCTACAGTGCTATGATGCGCATAAAATTTAGGTAGCCCATATTTTGCGCTAGTATTTACAGGAAAAGCATCGCGTAGAAAGTTTAGGTCTTTGTTTAGCAGGTAAGTGCTAGTGCTGTTACTGATTACAGCCAGACTATAGGTATACAAATACCCTTCGGGGGCAGTGTACAACTTGTTGGTTGCAGTTAAAGGCCCACTGTCTACATTACGCAAAGCTGGCAATTCAACAGAATTAAAAATTAACTGTTCTGCCTGTTGCGCAAACAATGCGTGTTGGTCTGCAGTAAACGTTGTTTCGCAGATATCTTCTACGTTTGCCTTTAAACTTGTGTAGTTCATAGCTTACCCCATAGGACCACGAGCCATAAAACCTTTAGTGGCGGCTCCTGCTCCACGTATCTTGATACCGCCCTTGGCTGCGCCTTTGGACCGCACCATCTTGCCTGCTTTGAACCCTTGAACGCCACGGCCCTTCAGGATGTCTTTTTTAGTTACTTTGCCGTCACCTGTAAGGTCAGGAAATCCGCCTGTGCTTGTTTGCTTGCCCATGTTTGCCCTCGTCATTGCCATTGTTTTACCTACGAAGTTGATACTGTGACCGAACCCAAAGATGCGGTCATTACGAACTCTAATTTATTATTCAAAGATCCTGTGTACTTTAATGCTCTGCTTGCAGCATAACCTGCAAAATCTGGCCTAGGATCTCTTATAGCCTGTGGATCATGTACAGGATACATACCTAACTCATTTTGTGGGTGATCGCCATCAAAACATTCATAACATGCCTTTAGATTAGTATCGTTACCTCTTCTTACTATGTTGTTTAATTCTTTTAGTTTGTATTGAAATCCACATATATCGCACTCTGCGATAGCTCGTTTTGTTGATGCAAACCTACTCGACATAGTTAAATCCTAGCAACTCGCGGTACATACCGCTCAGAAGTCTTTTCTCTATCTTCGCCTGCGGCCAGATTGTATTGCTCGTCGTACGCGACCTTCAGCATATCAATCCTTCCAGCCAGCTCTGGCACCTTCATGGCTATGTGATACGCTAGCCCCGCTACTAGACAAGGCAAGAAACGGTAGACAACATCTGCTGTCTCCACTCCATTGCCAGCATCTTCTATCCTTCTCATCCTAAAATACACAAACGTGTAGCTAGTATCCGGCACAGGCCACAGGTTTATTCTAGGTGTCGCTAGCCTCTCCACAAACACTTGGATTGGCCTACCAGTTGTTAACTTGTTAGGGATAGATGAGTAAGTGCTAACACCAATACGACTTATAGTAAGATCTGATTGGGTTGCAGTGTTGCCCGCATTAGTACGAATTACGTGGTCAAGCAGGTCTACAGTGTCCGCTGGTAAGTTATACTGTGCTGTTCCTGCGGTAACGTCTATCGTGCCGCTGTCGATAGTCCACATGTTGATGCCACGGTTCTGCCACTCAATAGTCATCAGGTTCATAGACCTGCGGGCAGTGCGAAGATCGTACCCAGACCGCATCTCACGCCCAGCACGCTCCCACGCCTCTTCAGCGATTTCAGTGAAATCCATGTCGAACGCGGTAGTGCCTGACGTAGCCATCTATTTCTTCCTTTTCCTACGAGCTGCTTCTACACGTCTCGGTTTACCTGCTGGCTGTCCGAGCCGTTTTTTCTGACTGATACGTTTTCTCTTTTCAGAGGACGACATCTCGGACGACGTTTTTGGAGTCTTAGAAGAAACCCGCTTGGAAGGGCGGCAGTAAGGAGTTCCACGTTTTTCACCCTTTTGTCTGCCACATGCCTTGCCAGTGCGTACATCTTTCCAGTCCTCTTTGAACCATCGCTTTAACGCCAGTCCCTTTTTTGTCTTGCGTACCGCCATAAAAGCCTCACACGTATTTCGTGACTTTGCGGCGATTCTCTTGAACTATACCGCAGCCTCTAGCTATGTTGGGGTTACGAGCAGCCCGTTTTCTTCTGGCTAATCCACCCCCAGAGAGTTGTACAACTCCCCCAGTGGCTTTCTTCTTTTTCTTGCTGCTATTGCCATAATTAGCCGCACCAACTTTTCTACATTTCGCAATGGCTCCTGAAGCATACGCGCTCGGGAAAACCTTGTAGCGAGATTTTACTTTGTGATAACAAGCATCCTTTGGCATCTACTTCTTGCCACCCTTTTTGCCGCCCTTGGACATCGTGACCATCTTTGCAGGACGGAAACCTTTAGAAGCGATGCCTACACCACGGACCTTACCGCCTTTTTTCATACCCTTTTTCTTGGTTATACCACCAGCAGCCATACCCTTCTTAGTCATACCACCAGCAGCCATACCCTTCTTGGTCATGCCGCCCATCTTGTAACCTTTTTTGGTCATGCCCCCAGCAGCCATGCCTTTTTTCTTCATCATGCCGCCAGCAGCCTTGCCATCTTCTTTTTTCAGCTTGTCAAACATGCTGAGATCCAGCTCCTTCGGCTTAACACCACTACCGGGCTTTGTGCCAAGACCTTTTCTCATCAGGTCTTTCATGCCCTTCTTCATCGTCTTATTGTCAGTCATCTTACTCATCCTTATACAAATTGTTGAACACTCGGTTAGTATCCCACACATAATCCACATCTTCTTTTGAATTGTAGATATGTTGGTTTGGTTTGAAATCTGGAGCGCCTTCGCCCGTCTCAAACCACGCAGGATGCGTAACCCGCACCCGATTATTAGGTAACGCCACTATGTTACCCGTAAACTCACCAGCATCTAGCAACTCAAGCACATGACTCTGTTTGTGTTGTGCTGGATCATCTGCAACCTCACTATCTGTGTAATCGACAGTAAAGTAATATTTGGCTGGGTAGAACTCACCATCCACTTTAGCCATCCAAGGCGCTGGTGATGCTCTTTCAATCTTGTATACTGAATGGTAGTGAGACATACAGTCCCAAGGTTGCGCTAAATAGGGAGGTAACTCTGTGGGCCACTCTTCGTATGGCACATCAGCTACAAGCGCTGTGAGCGGCATACGCGCCCACATTGCGCCGCCATGTACGTTAGGCTCGTCGGTATCGTCTGATTCACACCCTGTGAAGATAACTTGAAAGCTAAGAGTGCGGTTTGGCATTGTAGTTACAGCAACCACCATAGCGTGAAGAAACTCGCCATGATATTCCATTAAGTTCTTGGTGTACTCTCTACGAACCCAAGCCTTGAAGTATGGTATGTTGGACTGTAAGTACGGCATCTAGCATTTCCATCTCTTCCTTGCCTGCCGCAGTCTTGAATTAGGATCTTTAGCAGCCTTCGGAAATTTTTTCATTTGTCCCGCACTACGAGCGCAATATGACTTGCGCCGTTTTGCGGCTTTGCTACCAGCTTTTACCTTGCCAGTAACTGCGGTTTTTAATTTGCTGCCGGGGTTATCTCTACGGTACTTGGCAACACCCTTCTTAGTCATTCCAGCACCAGACTTAGTGGGGCGTTTATGTCCCCCACCAATCGTATGGCCCTTCATTGTACCCTTACGTTTAGCCATGGAAGAACGTCATCATGTCTACGGTGGCTATCGTATATTTGACTGACATGCCATCTTCAAACAGAACACCATCTGCTGGTATGGTTCTATCTAGCGTGGTGTTATCAGTTCCAATAGTACGAGATTTGAACAACGCAGAACCGTTTTCAGGAGTGTTGTTGAAGAACTCAACTACTCCTGCGGTGCCGCCAGATACTATTGAGAAGCCTTTTAAGCGTATCCTGTTGCTTCCTTGAATAGCTTCTGCGCAAAGATCCCCCGACCCAACCTTGATGTTGGCAGCATATTGAGCGGAACACTCCACTGCTGTCACTGTCAGAAACAACTTAGTGCCTGCTACAGCTTCAGCACTACCAGTAGAAGTTATTACTTCTGTCATGGCATTGCCGAAAACATCTGTGCCTGTGATTGTGCAAGTCTTAGCGTTATCACTTGTGCCTGTGGTCGTGACGATGACATTCCTAGCACCGCCCCCCGCGAAGGTGGTGTTAGCCATGGTTGCACTGGTGTTTGGTCTTGCGGCGGTTACTAGACGATCATCATCTGATGCGTTTTCGTCGCTAATAAATTTAGCTTTTATATCTGAGCTATGACCCATATTAAACTCCTCATAAAAGGAGGGGGGCTGTTACCCCCACTCTGTTAACATTAGCCGTTAGCGTAATCAAAAGCTGCACCGTGAATCTTGATGACGAGCTTACCAGCCGTGTAGGCGGCTTCAGTAGCATCACCACAAGTCAGATACAGGTACTTTTTGCTCAGAGCTGCTAGTGTAGAGCCAGCATCAGCTTCGTTATGAAGGCCCAGTGTCAGGTCTCCATTGTTAAACAGCACAGTGCCGCTGGTAACTGCAGCGTTTTCAGCCGTTGTACCTGTTGCAGAACAAACGAGGTTGATGTCTGGATCACCGCCAGTTGGCACTTCAATACAGATAAACTCCATCTTGTATGGAACACCATTTACTGCGCTTGTAAGCTCTGCAATGTATGCGTTTGCTGCGCCGCCATCAGTACCGATAACATCGTTGGCTGCACCACCAGATGCTAGTCCACCATGCAAATCAACGAGGATCGTGGTAACGATATCTCCACCAACCTTGTTAACAAAGGTGTTGATTGCTGCGTCAGCAATACCAGAACCATGTGCATTGGGAGCAATGTTGAAGATCGTAGCTGCCGTACCCAAGCTGGCGTTGTTTGCGCCTACAGTCGTACCTGCTGCAACGATATTGTCCCTACCAGATGTAGCGACTTTTTGAACTTCAAGAGCGCCACCACTTGTGGCATTCAGTTGCTCTGTAAAAGTCCCCAGAGTGGAGCTTTTAGTTACAACTTTGAATCCGTTTTCGGAGCGGACTGCACCGTTAAAAGTAGTATTAGCCATGTCTATCTCCTGTCGTGGCTAGTGTCAGCCGCTCAATGCAACTGTCAGGGATAGTGTATCGTATAGGAAAAAGAGGGGAGTAGCAAGCCACCCCCCTCTAATCCAGTTAGGCTCCGGGTGATCCGAAGATACCCAGTGGGTCAGATACACCGAATGAGTAACGCTCACGGGCCTTGTATCGGCTGTTGCCAGTATCAAAGTCAGCATCCATAGAGGTAGCCATTGGGCTACGTACGAAATGCTTCAGGCCGTTTGGAACGTCGGTCATAAGGAAAAACGCATCAGTATCTGTCAGATAATGATTGATCGTGTAACCTTCAGGGACAGAACCATTATTGCGAAGCGCATTCAGGTCGTTGTCCGCTGTACCCACACGTCCTTCGGTCTCCAGCAAACGAGTTGCTACAAACTGCAGGTTCGGCGGAATGACCAGTTTACGAGGCTTTGCTGCAATCAGCAGGCCACGCTCATCAGTCCAACCTGCAATCTGAATAACGGCGGCTTCAAGTGAAGTCTCGTTAAGATCAGCTGGAGTTGCAGGCTCGTTAGAGTTGGTGCCACCATTAACAAGCGGGTGGGCTGTGGAGCAAAGCTCTACGCCGTCGCCGTATGTGGTACCGCTAGAAAAGGCATTGTTAAGAATAGTCGCTGCCTTGACTTGTTTTGTGTACGCCATAGCACGAGCGAGTGCCTTCGTATAACGAGCTGACAGTGAGTCATACAAGTTATCTTCAATAGCCTCCTCGGTGATCGAGAAGCCCATCGCGACGGTCTCGTGTGTATAGCGAGCGGTGAACGCCTCTTGTGCATTGTCATATTCGATGGCAGAGCCTTCGTTTTTGACTGGTGCTGCTGAGAAGCCCGATAATTTGGTCTCCTCTTCAAAAGAGCGATCAGAGGTCTCTGTTTCAAAGATCTCTGCGTGTTCTTCACCGTATTTTGCGTACTCCAATCCGAACAAAGCGTTCAGGCCGGGAAGGAGTTCTTTAAGTAGTTGTGCGCGTGAAATAGCCATTGTCTACCCCTCCTTATACGCCGACAGTGTGGTTGTAACGATGGTAGGTCTCTGTGAGCTTAACGATAAACTCAACAAAGTTACCAGAACTGTTCGCTGTATCAGGTACAACATCAACAACAGTAATCGGCAAGATTGTCGTTACATTGTTAATGAACACACCCATACGGCTGTTACCAGACGCTGTTACACCAGTGTTAAGCACAAGCTCTGCGTTGCAAGAGATTGCGTTAGCGCGAGTGATATACGCTGGAAGCAGTCCACCAGTTGCGCCATCAGCAGACGCGCTAGTGCAGTTTACTACCTTGAACAGTACGTTCGGATCGTCACATACGTAGGCTTCAATGTCGGAAGCTACGATGCTTCCGGGGTAGCTTTGACGGAAAGTCAGTTGGCCTGTATTCGGATCTGTATAGCTACAGCCCATAAATACGCCAATAACACCAACAACAGGCGAAGTATCGTTCTGTAGTGTGGTGATAATAACAGTACCATCGTTCTTGTACTGCACCACGTCTCCGTAGAAGAGAGCTGTGCCGTAGTTTGAAGCAATGGGTACCTTACGTGTAGAACCCGCATAACTATGGCCACCGATCATTCCGATCGGGCGTAGGCCATATGGGGCATCAATAGTAGGATATGCCATCTATTTGTCTCCAGACAACAAGGGTTTGATATTAACCCCCAGAGCCAAAAGTAACTTTTGTTTTACGCTCATGGAAAAGCGGCATCCGAGGATCGTTTTCTCTCATAAGGTTGTTGTCAACTGATTCAATCTGGCCTTTGGATTGCTGCTCGTAATAAGCGGTGCGTTCATCAATCAGTTCTTGTGGAGCTTTGCAGAGTATAAGGCCACCAATCACAACGTTATCTTTGAACTTGTCGTTCTCGATAGTAACCATCGTAATCTCTGGGTGGTCTGATGCTTTTACAGGCTCCCAACCTTCACGAAATTTTGAGGATACGTTAGTGGCGTCAGTTTGCCCCTGCGTGGCGACTCTAATCCAGCGAAATGCGTAACCCGGCTCGGGATTCGGTGACGGCAAGGTCTCGGGTCTCTGCCAAGCTCTTGTACGGGTCGTTTTTTCGCGAGTGGTCTGTTCACGGTTTATACGGTTTTCAGCCATTACTCTTCCTCATTTCTTCTGCAACCTTTTTGGCGTATAGATCTAGTGGTACTCCGAGCCGTTTAGCGATATTAACCTGTGTTTGCGTCAGCTTGATCTTCTTAGGTGCTACGCTCCGCGTTGCGGGTGCAACCACATTTGGTTGTTTCTTTGGCTCTTCGACTTCTTCAGCATCCTCGAAATTATCGGGGAATACTTGGCGCATACGAGTGTCAATCTTCTCGTAGTATTCATCGCTCCCTACGGCTACGCCGCTATTCAGGAGCTTCTGGTGCAACCCCAATGCTAGTGATGTCATTTCTTCGTCAGAGTTAAACCACGGGTTGGCCCGCGCCCACTCATCAGCTCTAGCATCAACTGCCACTGGGGCGGTTTCTGTTGGTAAGTTAACAGGAGTTTCTTCTTCCTGTAAAGCAGGAAGTTTGAAATTGTTTAGCCTATCGGCCTTAATCTTAGCAGCCGTTAGGTTTTCTTGTGCTTCTACGACTGCTTCTGCGTCTCCGGCCTCATACGCTTCTTTGTATTTTGCTTTAGCCTGCTCAAGATCGCCCGCAGCCGAACGTTTAGCTTGGTCAAGCATGGTTGACTGATTTTTACCAACCGTGCCTTTCAGCTCTTTGTTCTCGTCTACCAGCTTTTTGGCAAAGGCTTCTAGCTCTTGCCTTTCGCGGAGCGCTTGTTCTTTTGCCCGGCGTTCATCGTGGTAGCCCTTGCTGAAGTGCTTGATCCTGTTTTTGACCTTGTCAGAGTATTCTTCAAGCTCTTCATCAGTGACATCAGCTGGTGGCTCAGAAGCCTTACGTCCTCGATCAGCCTTTGGCGTATCGTCAACAACTTCAACCTCAAATCCATCATCATCAGTATCCTTCTTACTCTCAGGTTTTGCCTCAGACTTCTCAGGTTTCTTGCCAGAAAGATCAATTTCAACGGCACTAGAATCCTCCACCTCTATTTCTGGCTTCTTGGTGTCTTCGTCTGGGAACGTATACTCAACCTTTTGAAATGCCATAATATAACCTCTTATACTTTGCAGATGCCACGAGGATCAGGAACTACTGCCTCAATGGAATCGTCGTTCATCAACCGGAACTCTTTGCCATTTACCTTGAACCTAGTGCCAGTATTCATGCGGAACATCACATAGTCGCCCACCTTGCACCATGGACCTGAAGGAAACCGATCCTTATCACTGTACGCAGCATCGCCCATGTCGATGACTGCCCCCATGATGGACATGATGTATTCTTTGTGCTTCTCGCTGTCTGTCTTCAACAGGCTACTACCTTCGTAGTAATCCTCGATATCAGGCAAGGCTACCAACACGCGGTACCCACAAGGCTTGGGTAGTTGTGCATCCCAATCCGGTTCAACCTTATCAGCGCCTTTTACTAGGCGAGCATTCTCGGGCATTTTAATTGGCTCAGTCATCATCATCTTCCAGTTGGTTTCGCGAGAGGTCTGTTACATAGTTAAGACAGGCGTCGAGACCTCGGATCAAGCCTGTAACTTCCTTGTACTGGGCGAAGTCTTTCGCTCCACCACTACCAAGAAACTGTAATGCAGAGGTTTTATCCTCGTTTAGTTTGTCAGAAAGCACGTCAAAGACGGTTTTTGCCATGATTAGCTAGAGTCCTTCTTGCTGTTAGCGACGATCTTGGCCACTTCCAAGTCTGCCTTATTCTGCTCGGCGCGCCTGTTAGCTCGCATTTGTACGCCAGCTTTCTTGGCGTCGATGCCAACTTCTATCTTTTCAAGCTCAAGCCGCTGCTCTTCAAGTTTGGCATCTGCCATATCTTTAACGAGCTTACGTTTCTGCTCTTCTTGCTTGATCTGCATGTCAGCAGCATCTTTCTGTGCCTTACGCTGCACTTCTTGAGCTTTGACTTGCAGTTCCTGTTGTTGAAGCTGGAACATAGGATCTTGAGCTTGCTGTTGTGCCTGTTGTTGTGCGGCCTGTTGCTGGTTTGTTTGTGTAAGCTGCTTGCCAGCCTCTGCAACCACGCGTGCGAGTTGTACTTCCACTTCTTCTGGAAGCTGCTCGTTCGGTGGTGGTAGCTCGGCTCCCATCCGCTCTTCGATCTCTTTGCGGTATTTGAAGCCAAGATGCTCTGCAATGTGGGCCTGCAGGGATGCCATAATTTGTTTTGCTTGCGGGTTCTGTCCGATCATACCCATAACCTGTGGGTCTTGCATGAACGCCATGTGTGCGCCGATGTGCGCCTCGTGATCTTGATAGATAAACGCCTTCATAGGCTTGCCGATCAACGCGTTCATGTTCTCGCTGATTGGATCCGCAGGCTTCATATCTTCCTTTATAGGAACAAGTTTGTCTGCGTTCTTTACCCCCAGAACCTCAATCATCTGCCTGTGCAACTGAGGTAGATCGTAAATCTGTGGTGCTTGAGACGACATCTGCAGGACAGCCTGATACTGCACTACACGCTGCGCCATGGTAGAACTGTTAGGATCACTGACGGGGATCACGTCCACCATCATGTAATCAGCCTGACGAGCAGTAACCTCCCCTCGTACCGGCTGATACGAATACTCCGCTGGCGCGTATTCAGCCATCAAAGCCTTGAGGAGCTTAAACTCTTGCTTCATGGCGTAATGAACACGGGCTTGTACTGCAGCCATAGGCTTCAATGTACGCTCCAAGAGCGCCAGCGTCGTGCCTACTGGAGCGTTGGCAGACATGTCCGATATGTTCATGTCGCTGATGGCACCCAGTCTGCGGCCTTCGTTAGTGATTTTATCTAGCAGGGCTAGAAGTGTTTGGGACGGCTCCTTGTAAGGCAGGGGCATGATGTTGTCACGGATGCTACCTGACGGCACATCCACATCTTTAAACTCTCCCGGCTCAATAGGAACATCGTCCCCCTTGATACGCAGCCCACGGGACTTCAGTCCACCGGGCAAATTAGCGAGCGTACCGGCATCGACAAGTTGGCGTATCAAGGAGGTTCCTGCCCGAGCATACCCACCAATAATGTGGACAAGCCCTAGGCCGTAAAAGCCAAATCCCGGTACATACGGATAATGTACGAAGTGTTGGCGCTTCAATGAGAGCGGATCTTCAGGGTTCCAGTTCCTGCGAACTGCTAGGATCTCCCCTGACCCACGCTCTATAGTCACTACATACGGCTTGGCGATCTCATCCTCAGAGTCGTCAACACCGTCAATCACGAGATCAGCATGTACTTCGTACAGTGCATACCGATCATCGTCAGTCAGAGAGTACCCACCCTCTTCAGCCTTACGGACTTCAATGTCCGAGTGATATGGCTCCGGTTCGCCCAGTTCCATATCACGATAGAACCCGTTAACCTGCAGCTTCTTCAGCTCGTTCTTGGTCTTGCGCATGACGTGCGTAACACGTTCTGCAGTCTCGATATGTGACGCGCTATATGGCACGATGCAATCTTCTGCAGGGATAAACAGCGCAACCTGACGCCCGATATTGGGGTCATGATATACCTTTTTAAACGCCGAGCCGCCCAGCCCCAAGCTATACAGGAGTCGCTCATGCTCTGGGCGATACTCAACCATATTCTCGGTAAGCTCGTAGTTCATGTCAGCCTTGACACGAGCAGCAGCTTCTTCTTTA
>VMHT01085803.1_pt1 | contig 12407 bp, 12 predicted proteins | sample 4693611 | NCBI WGS metagenome assembly VMHT01 (sample SAMN12280063, study PRJNA550983) | marine metagenome | isolation source: seawater sampled from same location over 5 years 0.02-0.2 micron viral filtrate | place: USA: collected off the coast of southern California halfway between the port... ...
AAATGATACTGGTGCTATTACTGGTACTACTGGTAAAGATGGTAATTTTGAAGAAGTAGCTCTTGGTGATCTTAGAGTTAAATATAATACTGAAAGTCAGGGTACAGGATCAATAAATAATATTTTAGATGTTTACCCGTGGTTACAAAGTTATCTTGGAGCTTATATGCTTGGTGGAGCAGGTAGTTTTCAAATGAGGGTAGTTAGAGGATAATGGCAGGACAACTAGACAGTTTATTTAAAAGTGTTGCTAAAAGTGTTGTTGCAACTTTAGGAGATTCTTTAGATCACACTATTACTTATACAAAGAAAGGAGTATCTAGTTACAACGTAGATACAGGAGAACAAATTACTGTAGACACAACATACTCAGATATAAAAGTACCAATTTCTTTTATAAGGTCAGAAGAGGATGAAGGTAAAGAAATAAGGCAAGCAAAAATTTATATTACTCCTGATTTAATAGGAAATAATCAAATAGATTTCGATGATGAAGTTCAATTTTCTTATGCAGGAAGTACAGTAACAGGTCAGATTTATGATATTGATACCAAAAAAGGTGGGCAGGTCTATCTTTATACTATTTTGGTGCGATTCTAATGGCTAAAAGAAAACCGTTGCAAAAAAGCGATCCAGTTGGCACTCTTGAAGATCAGCTAAACCAAGATTTTAATACAGTAATTAACAAAATTCATAAAGGTTTATCAACTAAAAAACATAGTCCTGTTTGGACAGGATTCTTTGCGTCTAGTTGGAAAGTACAAACAATGGCTGTACCTGCTACAGAAAAAGCAGAAGATTTTCAACCCTGGAAATCAATTAAATATGAACGTAGTTTAGATTTTTTTGCAAGACAAAAAGCAGGTCCTCCTTATTCAAAACAAACACCACCATCAAATCCAAAAATTCAGATAAGGTACCCTATAACTAAAACATTTAATATTAAAAGACCTGTATTTATTGGTAATAGGGCTGTATATGCTGCCTATGCTTTAGAAGGAGGTAAAATTCAAAATTTTGTTCAAGGACAAATGAAAAAAATAATTAATGACAACATGAAAGAGAAAAAAGGCAAGTTATTCTTAGCATCAGATAGAATGGGTGCTCAAAGAGATAAAGAAGGAAATCTTTTAGGTATTTCTAAGTTTGGTCAAGCAGAACCTTCTGCAAGATATACAGAAGTTAATTTGAAAAAATTATGACTTTAGTAAACACCAGAGCAGCTTTTGAAAAAGCAGTAACAGATGCAGTAGCAGACGTAGATCCTACAATCACGATGGTCTATGACAATGTTACTTTCGTGACTCCAGGAAAAACTAAGAAGTACATAATGATGATAGTTAATTACACTCAATCTACTTTGCAGAATCAAGGAGCTTCTTCAAATTTTTACTCTGGTGTTATTCAATGCAATATTTACGTTCCAAAAAACAAAGGCACAAGCCAGCTTTCGGAAATAGCTGAAGGTGTTATTACTGGATTAACTTCAGTAAATGCTTCTGGATATACTGATACTTTTAGTGTTAAACCTAGAGTGCAAGATATAAATGGCCCAACTATGTTGGAAATAGAGGATAGAAGTCACTTTGTTGGTGTAATATCTTGTCAATTCTCAGCAAATGCGTAGTATAATAGAATAGCATTATATTATTTATGACAAGAGCAGTTGATCTTTTAAAAAACAAGTTTGGAGTTTCTCAACTTTACAAACATGATGTAATACAAAATGATGAGGTTATCTTTTCTGTCTATTGGAATCCTTTAACTATTGCAGAGCGAGAATCTATACAAAAGAAAACTGGAACTGATGATAATGCCGATTATGCTTTGCAGTTAATGATTGAAAAGGCTTTAGATAAAGAAGGTTCAAGGCTTTTTCAAGATGGAGATAAGGCTTCATTAAGAAGAGAAGTAGAAGCCTCAATTCTTGAACAAATACAATTAGCAATGCTTACTTCTGGAGCAGATAAGGAGGTAAAAGAGGCTAAAGCCGATTTAAAAAGCTAATAGTGATTGGCAGTTTTTATTTTTTTTAGCAAAAAAACTTCGTAAAACTGTAGCTGAGTTATGTCAAACCTTAACTGTTGAAGAAATGATAGGTTGGGTTGCATATTTAGAGATTGAAAATGAAGAATATAAAAAACAACAAGAACAAGCACAACGAAGTAGTGCTTTCAAAGGTAGAAAGAGGTAATATAAAAGAAATGTTTTTTGTTTTTATAGCAAGTGGCTGATTATAGCGTTGATATTGCGGTTGCTGTAAAAGGTTCGCAACAATTAAAAAAGTTAAGAACTGAAATAAGTAATACTTCTAAAGAACTCACTGTCCTTAATAAACTTGCTAATAAACAAAGTAAAACATTACCTAATTCTTTTCAAACTTTAAATAAATTAGTAAAACAAGTTAAAAATAATTTTGATAAAGCAGCTATTGGTACGAAAAGATATAATGACGCAGCAAAACAATTAGTTAACGTAGAAGCTAAATATAATAACGAATTAAGAAAACGAGAAAAATTATTAAATAGATTAAGACAACAAAGACCTTTAGAAACAACTCAAGGAAAAAATGTTTTAGCAAGTAGAGCATCTAGGCAAGGTTCTGGTTTTGCTAGTTTTAGTAAATCAGTTGACGAAAAAGCTGATTTTAGAAGATTAGAAAGAAATACAAATACAACTGCTAAAAAAACTAGCTTGATGGCAACATTGCTGACTCAACAAGCAGCAGCCTCTAATTTTGATAAATTAAGTGGCAGAGGTAGTTCATTTTTTAATAATTTAGGTATTGGTAAAAATGCAAACGAACAAGGAATGTTTGCAATGCGTGGAGGTGCTGCTGCAAGAGGTAGAGGTGCTGCTCAAAGTGCCATGATTGGTGGTGGTTTTCCACTTTTGTTTGGTTCAGGAGTTCCTGGAGCTATAGCTGGTGGTGCTGGTGGTGCGATAGGAGGTGCATTAGCTCCTGGTGGTGGTTTTGCAGGTTCTATTCTTGCTACTGCTATAGTTGCTCAAACTCAAAAAGTAGTTGCATTTAGAAGAGATGTTGAAGAGATGAATAGAGCTATTAGAGCTACTGGTAATGAATCTATTATTTCAAGGCAGAAAGTAAAAGAATTAGCAAAAGAATTAAAAATAAGTCCAGAACAAGCTTTAGAAAAATTACAAAAATTTGAAACTACAAGGTTTGGAAGTGCTTCTGAGCAACTTTTAAAAGCGTTTGGTACTAAAGAAAATATGGATTTAGTTATGAATTTAAAAGATGTAGAGTCTTTAACAAAAAGTATTTTAGCTTCAAGAAATTTAATTGGAGAGACAGCAGCTAATGAATTAATTAACCAGTTAAAGATAAAAGATGCTAGTGAAGTTGAACTTGAATTTTTAAATAAAATTTTAAAAACTCAACAAAATATAAATAAAGACCGAGCCAAAAAGCCAGGTTTTAGTATTGAAGACAATAATATAATTCTTAAAGCAATGAGAAACCCTAAAATATTTAAGTTGTTTACAGAATCTTTAAAGGCAAGTGGAGATGAGATGGGAACACTTATAGAAAAATTTAATCCTAAGAATATGGAGTTTTTCTATAGTGGAGCAGGAGGAATCCGTTCACAAAAGGGATTCTTAGATGAACTTGATTTACTTGGTGGAGAAAAGAAATTAAAAGAAAGTTTCTTAAACTTTGCTCTTTCATCAGATCAAATTGATGTGCTTTTGCCGAAAGTTAAAAAATTAAAAGAATTAAGAGCAGCAGGAATAGAAGCAGATAAACAAGCTACTACTGAATTAACTCAACAAATAAATGAATTTTTTAAAATTGTTGATGAAAATGCTGAAAAGATGAGATTTTTACCAGAATTTAATGCAGTAAGTCAACAATTAGAAGATTTAATGAATCCAATAAGAGGGGTATTAGATTTAAGTAAACAGATTAAACTTGGTTTTGAAGATTCATTTAAAGGAATTATCAAAGGAACTATGAGTGTTTCTGATGCCTTTAGAAGTATGTTAAATCGGATTGCTGATTACTTCTTAGATACTGCTGCACAACTTCTGGCTTTACAGGTACAAAAATCATTTTTAGGGTTATTTAGTAATATGTTTAGTTTAAGAGATCCTACTTCTGTTTTTTCAGGAATGAATCGAGGACCAACTGATCCAATGTCGCTAACAATGGACAGTTTTGCTAATGGTGGTAGACCTTCTGTTGGTAAACCTTCAATAGTAGGAGAAAGAGGTCCAGAACTTTTTGTTCCTAATAGTGCAGGTACTATAATTCCAAACCATGAATTAGGTGGTGGTACAAATATAGTAGTAAACGTAGATGCTTCTGGTTCTTCTGCTGAAGGTGATGAAGAACAAGGTAGACAGCTTGGACTTGCTATATCAGCAGCAGTACAATCTGAATTAATACAACAAAAAAGACCTGGAGGTTTACTTGCATAATGTCTACTTTTACTTTTAATGACAATGACGTTGGAACAACAACGGGTGGCACTACTCCAAAATATAACTTAAGAAAAAACTCTTCTCCAAATACAAGAGTTGTACGTTTTGCTGATGGGTTTGAACAAAGAATATTATTTGGATTAGCTAGTCATCAAAATCCAAAAGTTTATAATCTTACGTTTGATGTATCAGCAGCAGACGCAACTAAAATTGAAGATTTCTTTGATGCTAGAGCTTTAGACAATATAAGTTTTAGCTTTACACCTCCTGGGGAAGCCAGTTCATCTAAATTTGTATGTGAAAACTGGAGTAAACAGATTCCATATGTTAATAGAGCAACAATACAGGCAAGTTTTAGAGAGGTATTTGAAGCATGACATCAAGTTATGAGCAGGGCTATTCAAATACAAACATAAAGGTAAGTAAAGATTTACAAGAATCTAATCCCTCTGCAATCATTCAATTATTTGAGCTTGAGTTAATTCCAAATGTTCATTACGTAACACCAGCAACTATAGATACAAACTATTATTTCCATGATGGAACGAGTAATAATAATTTTGGTTCTATAAAATGGACAAAAGGAGATTCCAATAATACAGAGGTAGACTATGTTGCTTTACCTGTAAAGGCTGAAGGCTTTAAATTTGGTAGAGGACAACTGCCTAGACCAATACTTACTTTTTCTAATGCTTTAGGTACGTTTACAACTATTTTAGCTGCTGTTAATTCTGTAGCAACGAGTATTGAAGAAGGTTCTATTGGATTAGGTTTAATCAATAATGATCTTACGGGTGCGAAAGTGATTAGGAAACGAACATTGGAAAAGTTTTTACCAACTTCAAATTACAGTACAGTACCTAGTTACAATGCTTTTGATTCTACTTATCCCGAATTTCCACAGGAAGTATATTTTATTGATAGAAAGAGTCAGGAAGATAGAGAAGTGGTGCAGTTTGAATTAGCTGCTAACTTTGATTTAGCAGGAGTAAAAGCTCCTCGTAGACTCGTAACTAGAGATCAGTTTCCATCAGCAGGAATTTTTAAGGGATGAAGCAGTGGCAACAAATAGCTATGAGAGATAGCAAACTAGAAAGTCCAAAAGAGATTTGTGGTTTAGTTGTTAATGTAAAAGGTAAAGAAGTATTTTTTTATTGTCCTAACCGTTCCAGAGATGAGGATAATTTTATTTTAGATCCTGATAGTTATGCAGCCTGTGAAGAAAAGGGTCAAATCGTAGGAATATTTCATAGTCACCCCAAAGGCTCTTCTGAACCTTCTGACGCAGATAAGATTAGTTGTGAAGCATCAAAACTTCCTTGGCACATTTATAGTTCTTTGGAAAATACTTGGTCAGAACTTAAACCAAATGGATATAAACCAAAATTATATGGTAGACCTTGGATTTGGGGATTAACAGATTGCTATACTTTTTTAAGAGATTGGTATAAGGAAGTTAAAAATATAAATTTAAAAGATTATGAAAGATCTCTTACATCAGAAGAATTTTTAGAAGATCCTTTATTTGAAAGTCATGCTTGGCGAACTGGATTTAGAGAATTAAGAGATAATGAGTCTATAGAAAAAGGAGATGTTTTTCTTATGAAACTACTACATCCCAAGCCTAGTCATGTTGCTGTTTTTGTAGGAAATGGAAATATTGCTCATCATTGCAATGAAAGGCTAAGTTGTATTGAACCTTATAGTGAATTTTATATAAGATGTACTCATAAGAGGTATCGGTATGTCAACTGAGATTAAATTATATGGTCATTTAAAAGAAGCTACAGGTCGTTCATCTTTTAATGCAGAAGTTAATAATACTGCTGAAGCAGTTAAGTTTTTGATAGCTAATTTTCCAACTTTGGAACATGAAATGGCAAATCAATACTATAGAGTCAGTGTAAATAATGTAGATATAGATAAGACTGAGCTACATGATCCAGTAGGTATTGCCGAGATAAAAATAGTACCCGTAATAGTTGGAAGTGGAAGAGGTGCTGGAAAAATATTATTAGGAGCAGCATTAATTGGTTTAGCTTTCCTTATGCCAGCTAGTCTAGGTGGGCCAATAAAATTTAGTCTCCAAAAAGGACTTACTGGAGGTTTTATAGCTAAAAATATGGCTTATATTGGAGCTTATCTAGTGTTATCAGGTATTGCTGATTTATTTACACCAGCAGTGGAACCAGAGGCAGAAGATCCATTATCAGCTAATTTTTCTAACAGTATCAACACTACACTTGCTACAGTTCCCATTCCAATTTTATATGGAGAATGTATCACTGGATCGGTTGTTATCAGTGCTGGTATAGATACTGCTGATGGCTCACCCAGTACACCAGCTTCTGCTAATGTTGTAGATCATAGAGGTAACACTACTTCAGTTCCACAAGATCCCGATACAGGTCAATCTGCTGAAGAATACGATAGAGATAATTCAGATACTGCCTTAAGAAGATATGTAAGAATTTATAGTGCATCATCTACTCAAGTTAAAATTGAAGCTGTTGTGGGAAATAACACATACGAAGGAACAGGTTATACAAATACAGGAGATGAGTTGTTAACTGCTTATAGAGAACAAAATAAAAACCAGTTTAATTACAGTGCTTTTGTTAAAAGTGGTAATACTAAATATTTTCCTGGAAATCTTAAAGAATCTATTGGAACTTTTGATGCTAATAACAGACCTAGCACTGGTGCTAGTGATGGGTATTATTATGGGTTAGTAACAGGTACAACATAATGTCAGATAATAAAAAACAAATTACAGGTAGTTTTGGAGGACTTTTAGGAGGGGGGTCAAGAAAGCCTACAAGAGATCCTGATACTTTAAATAATACTGAAACAGGTAAGGTTATAGAAATACTTTCAGAAGGTGTTACAGAAGGTTTTGCAACACCATCCAAGAACCTTTCATCAGAACTTTCTACAGTTAATGAAGTATATGAATTAAGTTCAAGTAATCAAGATCAATACATTGCATACGCACATGAAGATATATATTTAGACGATACTCCGATAAGAAATGTAAACACAGGTAAAAAAGCTGATGATGGCAGTTATCAAAAATCAAATTTCAATGGGTTTGATAATCCAACTGACGGTTCATTTGAAGTAAGACATGGATCGAAAAATCAATCAGTATTAAGCACTGATGGCACGTTGCAGAGTGAAAAAATAACAGAAGTTAATCAAAAAGTACAAACTGAAATAACAAGACAGGTTACAGTAGGTAGACCATCTTTGGCATCAACCCAATCTTTAGCTCCTGAAAGAGTAAAAGTAACACTTTCTGTTAATCAGTTACAGGAAACAAATGACAAGGGTGATCTTTTAGGAAGAACTGTAGAATTTGAAATCTTTTTTCAATATGTGGGTGATGTTGCAGATACATCAAGAACTTTAATGAAACAGGATTCATTTTCTGGAAGAACTGGAGATCAATATAGAAGAGAATATGTATTTGCAACAGAAAGTTTTAATAGAGATAGTTTTAGACGTTATCCACTAAATGTAACTGTAAAACGTGTTTCTGCCTTAAATGAAGATAATGACCAAATACAAGATGATTTATTTTTCTCAGCAGTTACTGAAATACAAAGGCCAACTACAGACTATCAAGGTCAAACTTTAGATACAAATATTGAGATAGATGATGGTAATAATGTTACTCAAAAAATACTTGATGGACAATTTTCATATCCTTTTACAGCGTATTCTTTTCTTCAATTTGATGCGTACCAGTTTGCAAGTATTCCAAAAAGAACATTTCGTTATCGAGGAATAAAAGTAAAAATCCCTGCTGCAAATGGAGGCCAAACACCTACTATTGATATAACAGGTAATGGAAGAATTGAATACCCATCAGACTATATATTTAATAATGAGCTTACAGGAACATTGTTTTGGACAACAGATCCATCGTTTATCTTGCTTGATTTACTTTTAAACACTAGATATGGATTTGGTAAGTATATAAAAAAAGAAGAAGTAAATTTATTTTCTTTTTTTCAAGCTAGTAAATATTGTGCTCAGTTAGTACCGACTCCTAGAGGAGGTCAAGAGCCTAGATTTGCTTTTAACAGTGTCATAAATAAAACAACAGAGGCTTTCAACATAATAAAAGAGATTTCTGGAATGATGAGATGTTACCCCATCTGGTCAGGAGGACAGCTTACTCTCGTTCAAGACAGACCCATAAATCCAGACGACGAAGATCCATGTACTTATCAAACTCCTGTTTATGTTTTTTCACTTGCTAATACTTTAAATGGCTTCTCTTATTCTGGGGTCAGTTTAAAAACAAGACATGGAAAGGTTGTTGTTGAATATTTCAATATGGAATCAAGGCAGCTAGACACTGTCGTTATAACTAATCAGCAAGTTTTTGAAAAAACTCATAATATTAAAAAAGTAAAAGCCTTTGGATGTACTTCATTTGCTCAAGCAGCCAGATACGGCAGAAGTATAATTTGGTCTGAGAATAATGAGACAGATGTTGTTACTTTTGATGTATCTATAGAAAGTGGAGTTGTCATTAGACCTGGTGCGGTTGTTGGTATAAACGATCCAGTAAGAGCAGGGATTAGAAGAGCAGGAAGAGTAAATGCTGTAACTTTAGATGGAAGCGGTCATTTAACTGCTTTAACAGTGGATGACAGTGCTTCAACAGATCTACCCACTACTGGTGATAGAACCATTTTAATTTTGGACAGTGCTGGAAAAGCTAGACCAGGGACTATCAGTTCTATCAGTGGTAAGGTTATAACTTTATCTTCTGCTTTAGCACCTAGTGAAACAAGAGATAATAATAACAATATTGTTTATGCTACTTTTCAAGCTAATACTGTCTGGTTGATTGAAAACACTGTTAAGTCTGAGTTATACAGAATAGTTGATGTAGAAGAGCAAGATGGAATCCTATATAAGATGACAGGTATTCCTTATAACTGTAATAAGTATGATTTTGTTGATGGTAAAAATAGAACATTAGTATCAGATGAGTCATTACAAAATCCTGATTTTACTAAATTTAAACTTGATTCTTTAGTACATTTGAATGATAGAGTAACAAGCATTTTTGAAATTGATAGAGGCGGTCCAAGTTCTATAACTGGTTTTACTGCATTACGACAAAAAGAAGGTCAGGTTATATCTGTGGTAATAGTTAGTTTTGCCAATGTTTTAGGTACAGGAAAATATCTTGTTAAATATAAATTTAAACCTGGCTCTATATCTAACCAAGGAACAAATATCTATGGACAACCATCTTTGTTTATGAACCCTCTTGCTTCTTTTGGTGAGTATTTAAGAGACTTTATAACTGAGGATTTAACTTTTGAAATTGAAAATGCCAGTGTAGGTACTTATCAGATTGAAGTTTATTCAATAAATGCAATAGGTAAAATATCAAAAAATCCAACCATAAAACAAATAGATAACTTTGGTAAATTAGCTCCACCAGTATCACCAACCAGTTTAAATTCTGAATTTACACAATCAGGAGATTTAAAATTAACTTGGCCTTTATCACAAGATATAGATGTAACAAGTAATGGTCATGTAATTATTAAACATAATGATGACACAAGTGGTGCTGCTGTTTGGGGTAACTCTCGAACCATAATGATAGTTCACGGTTCACAAACCAGTGTTATTTTACCGACTGTTACTGGAGAGTATTTAATAAAATACCAAGATCAAACTTTAATACAGTCAACCTCCTCTGTAAGTGTTATTGTCTCATCACCTGATTTAGTAGATCGTGATTTAATTGGAACGATTAAAGAAAACACAACATTTGGTGGAGTAAAAACTGCATTAACCGTCAACAGCAGTGGAATGGAAATAAATCAAAGTGCAAGTAATACCTTGATTGATTCAATCACTGCACTTATAGATACGATCAGTGATTTTGATACTTTAGATGGAGATACTGGACTCTCAGAAGGTTCATATCAATTTACCAATGTATTAGATTTAGGAGCTAAATTTGCTGGTGTTATTTTTGAAAGTATTGTAAGGTTTGAAGGATTTTCTGATAGTACTCTTTTTGATAGTTATGTACCAGCAGTAGTTTTAAATTCCGATGGTGCGATTATCAGTGGTGGTGTAGACGCTTTAACAAGTTTTGATGGCGATGTTTTAGAAAATGCAACCGCAGAATTGCAGATACAAACCAGCGATGATAATTCAAGTTTTACTACTGCAAATGATTTTATTGAAACTGTTGCAAGTGCTAGATATTTTAAATTTACTTTAAAATTAAAAACTACGACAACAACAGAAAATACAAGGATTCTCTTGGGAGATGGAAGCACTAATACATTAGGTTGTAAAGTTTTAATGAATAAAAGAACTGAAACAAGTGGTGTATTAAATTCAACAAATGGTCCTAGTTTTGTTTTTACTAACGGATTTTTTATAGGCACAAGTGCTACTACAGGTTTTACTGCTGGAAATCCTTCTGTAACTATCAATCCATTGGATCTAGGAACAGGAATACATTATGAAGTTACAAATATAACTGGTTTAGGATTTGATGTTGTTTTTAAAAATTCTAGTGGTCAGTCTCAAGGAGGAAAAGAATTTACATATACTGCTAGTGGCTTTGGTAAAAAGGTGTAATATAATAGAAATATCTTATAAGTTTAGTTAAATGGCAAATACAGATACAGTAATAGCAAATGCAAGCGGTCAAACTGTAAGAGAAGATATACAGGCAAATTTACAAGCCGTAAAAGGTAATAACAGTACTGGTACGACACCAACTGGAACTTCTTTGATTAGTTATATGAGTTGGGCAAATACAAGTACTAATCAATATCAGGTACATAATAGTTCAGCTTTTTTGCCTGTTGTTGATATATCCACTGGAACATCTGCTGGAACTCATATCGCAAAACCTGGTACAACCGCTATTCCTGGTTATAGATTTTTAGACAGTTCGGGCAGTGTAACTCAAAGTGGTATGGGATTACCTGCTGATACAAGACTTGGATTTTTTATAGCTGGATCTGAAAAATTAACTGTGCTTAGTGATGGCAAAGTTGGGATAGGAACTACTTCTCCTGGATCTGAATTAGATATAATAGGTAATGCACAGATTCAAACAAGTACAGCAGATGCAATATTAAATATTACAGCAACGGCATCTGATAGTTCTAAAAATGCTTATATTGATCTTGTCGCTGATACCACATATACAGACTATGGCTTAAGAATTATTAGACACTCTGGTGGTGCAAATGCTGATTCTGGCATTTTTCATAGAGGTACAGGAAGTTTGAGAATTGATACTGATGAAGCAGCACCTATACTTTTTACATTAAATAGTGTTGATAGATGGAAATTTGATACTGCTGGTGTTTTTCTTTGGGCTGAACATACAGGAGGACTAGCTACAGGTACAGATGTCAGTGGTGTTATAGTACCAAAAGGTATAGCCAGTAAAACAGGATCTAATGCTAGTGCAACAACATCGGGCAATTTATATAACTTTTATTGGGCGACTAATGTATTAAAATGCTGGATTGATGAAACTGATGTAGGACAAGTAAGTGGTCCGTCATCTGATTACAGAATAAAACAGAATATTACGACACAAACAGAATCTGGAATTGACAAAATAAAACAACTAAGACCTATTACATACCAATATACAGATTATAGTGTATATAAAGCTGATGGTGTTGCTAGAGAAGGGTTCCTAGCACATGAAGTACAAGAGGTTATCCCAAGTGGTGCGGATGGAGTAAAAGATGGAGATTCAATACAATCATTAAACGTAGATGCAATAGTTTCTGTTTTAACAAAAGCATTACAAGAGGCAGTTGCTAAGATAGAGACATTAGAAACTAAAGTTGCTGCACTTGAGGGAAGCTAATGGCTGTTATACCTGGTAAAAAGAATTTTACAGTTCAACGTAGGGCAGATTTTCCTTTACGTTTAACTTT
>VMHT01118398.1_pt1 | contig 12407 bp, 12 predicted proteins | sample 4693611 | NCBI WGS metagenome assembly VMHT01 (sample SAMN12280063, study PRJNA550983) | marine metagenome | isolation source: seawater sampled from same location over 5 years 0.02-0.2 micron viral filtrate | place: USA: collected off the coast of southern California halfway between the port... ...
CCTACTGGTCTTATCTTTGCGATGCGTGCTCGTCACCTGTCGATGGACGGTGAAGAAGCACTGGTCGATGAGACAACTAGTGCAGCTGCTAACGGCTTCTCTGGTGACTTCTCAAACCAGAACGCTGCCGGTACAATCGGTGGTGGTGACATTGGTGCAAGTGAAAGCAATCCTGCTGCTCTTAACGACAGTCCTACTGCTGGAACTTACACATTTGCAACTGGTATGACAACTGCTCAATCTGAAGCTCTTGGTGATAGTGCCTCGAATGCTTTTGCTGAAATGTCATTCAGTATCGACAAGTCAACGGTTACTGCGGTTTCTCGTGCTCTGAAAGCTGAGTATTCAATGGAACTCGCACAAGACCTCAAGGCAATCCACGGTTTGGATGCTGAGACAGAACTTGCTAACATTCTTTCGACAGAAATTCTTGCTGAAATCAACCGTGAGGTTGTTCGCTCGATTTACAAGACTGCTGAAAAGGGTGCGGCGATTAATACAACGACAGCCGGTATCTTCGACCTTGACACAGATTCAAATGGTCGTTGGTCGGTTGAGAAGTTCAAAGGCTTGATGTTTGCTATCGAAAGAGATGCAAATGCTATCGGTCAAAGAACTCGTCGTGGTAAAGGTAACATCATCATCTGTTCTGCTGACGTTGCGTCTGCTCTTCAGATGGCTGGTGTACTTGATTACACGCCTGCTCTCAACAACAACCTCAACGTCGATGACACACAGACAACATTTGCTGGTGTCATGAATGGTCGTTACAAGGTTTATGTTGACCCATATGCTGCTAACGTAGCTGCTTCTCAGTACTACGTTGTTGGTTATAAGGGAACATCACCTTATGACGCCGGTATGTTCTACTGCCCATACGTTCCATTGCAAATGGTTCGTGCGGTTGGTGAGAACAGCTTCCAACCAAAAATCGGGTTTAAAACTCGTTACGGTATGGCGGCTAACCCATTTGCGGTTGCTGGTGCTGAAGCTGCAAACACTGCGGCAACAATCGCCCTTACAGCAAATGCGAATGCTTACTATCGTCGGGTTAAAGTTACAAACCTTATGTAATAATAAGAAACTTGACTACAAACTAGGGGGAGGTCTTCGGACCTCCCTTTTTTTCGTTATAAATAATAATATGGCCGTACTAGATAGACAACCAGATAAATTAGATTACCTAAGTCCAACTCAATTTCGTTTTGGTATACATCAGTTACCGAAAGTGCAATTCTTTACGACTTCGGTAAATATTCCTGGCATCAATATGGGAGAAGCTATTTTTCCAACACCATTCAAAGATATTCCCATCATGGGTGACAAACTAACTTATGAGAACTTAGAGATAAGTTTTATCGTTGATGAGTTTCTAGAAAACTATCAATCGTTACATGAGTGGATGACTGCAATTGGTTTTCCTAAAAGTAGAAAACAGTTTGCTGATTTTAGGTCAAACACATCTAACACTCCCAGTGGTGCGGTCAATCCTTCAGCAGACAGAGTTGGATCACCAACGTCTACGACTGCACTTTTTTCTGATGCTAACTTGATAATTTTATCGAATAAAAATAATCCTCTGTTGTCAGTGGATTTTCATAATATGTACCCTGTTGCATTGGGCGCATTACAGTTTAATAATGACGCATCAGATGTCGAATATATAATTGCAACAGCTTCATTTTCATATCAGATATATGAATTTACCAGTATAAGTAGCGCTGCATCATAATGGAGATTAAATGGATAAGTTAAGTGAATTACAGGCGGAAGCCAAAGAAGACCTTGTTATATTAGATGATGAAGACCTACACCAACAATCTTACAAAAATCAAGTCATAAAACCAAAATGGTTGGATTGTAAAACCAAGTATAAACTTCTGATGTTTCAGTGTAAGGCTGACCATAAACGTCTGTACAGAGAGAAGTGGGAATACTATGGTGGAAAATCAGACGCAAAGGTGTATGCTGCAAAACCTTTTGACCTCAAGGTTTTGAAAACTGACCTTCAGATGTATATCAATTCCGATGATGATATCATAGAGATTGAAAAAAAGATTGTGTATTATGAAGCCATAGTTGAATTTATCGACGGTGTAATTAAGTCTATAGATAATAGGGGTTGGGATATTCGTAATGCCCAAGATTGGAAGAAGTTTGTGGCTGGAGGATACTAATGTTAGAGAAGTGGATTGGACACTACGAGGATGTAGTTCCAAATAATTTATGTGATGATGTAATAAAATATCCTTGGTCTTGGAGTCCATCAAAGTACGAGAGTGACGGTGGCGTAGTAAAAAATAGTGACGAGAGAGTGAAGATGGATGAGGTTTGGGTTGAAAAACTAAATCAACCTTATTCAAGTTTAAGAGAGTCTACTCTAAAGGTGGTAGACTGCTATGCAAAGGAACACGAAAGATTTGCTTGCATACATCACACCAATTTTCGTATTAACAGGTATGGCATCGATGGTTTTATGTCCTCACATGTTGACAACATACACCATTCTCATGGTCAGCAATATGGCTATCCTCAATGCTCGGTTCTCTTATTTTTAAATGATGATTATGAGGGCGGTCAGTTCGTTGTAGTTGATAAAGAGTATGAAACAAAAAAAGGTTCAGCAATAGTTTTTCCGTCTAATTTTATGTTTCCTCATGAGGTAAAGAAAGTTACTGACGGTGAGAGATGGAGTATTGTAACATGGATAATGTAAAAACTTGGAAATGCTTTCCCACTTCTATTCATGAAGTTAAAATGAGTATGAGCGAACATGACCAGATGTTAATGTTAAGTTATATTGAGACAGGAGTAAAGGATGATACTTTACACACATTATCTTACTTTAGACCGTTGGCTGATTATATTCAAGAGGTGTCAAAAAAAATACTTGAGGGCGGTGGATATGAGTTTGAAAAAATTGAAATTACAAACATGTGGGGCAATAATCTGAGAACAGGGGAAACGCATCCACCGCACACACACTCTAACAATACGCTATCTGGGGTATACTATTTAAGGTCAGGCTCTCCAATACAATTTTTTGATCCCAGACCGGCAGCAAATATTTTAAAACCAAGAAACACACCAAACTGGGATAATTCTGGAATGTTACAATTTAACTCTGTTGTGGACACCGCATTTATTTTCCCATCATGGTTGATGCACTGGGTTCCATCAACTCCAAATGACCGTGTAAGTGTTGCTTGGAACATATTGGTAAGAGGACACTACGGTGAGCCTCACACATTACAAAATGCGTATATTTAAAAAGAATGAAGTTTACATAAAAATAGCAGACATAGAACTTTCAGTTGCGGCGCAGTTGAATGACTTTTTTACATTTGAGGTTCCTGGCTTTAAGTATATGCCTGCATACAAAAACAAAACTTGGGACGGTAAAATACGACTGTATAACATTGTCACAGGTGAAATATACATGGGACTCCTCCCCTATATAGAAGAGTACCTACAAAATAATGGTGAATATTATGAACTGGAAGAAGGACTCAGAAGTGAAAGAACAGTGGCCAGAAGTGTGGTGCAAGGGTTTGTACGAGGAATTAGACCAACCCTTGATGGACGAAGAATTAAAGTTCGAGATTATCAAATTGATGCCATATCCCATGCTATTGCCACAAATCGTTCTCTGCTCATTTCTCCTACTGCTTCGGGTAAATCATTAGTAATATACTGTCTTGTTCGATACTACCAGATGATGGAACTAAAAACTTTGATACTGGTTCCGACAACTTCACTTGTCGAACAGATGTATAAAGACTTTGAAGATTATGGTTGGAGTTCTGGTACATACTGTCAAAAAATATATCAAGGACATGATAGAAAAGTTGTGAAAGATGTGGTCATATCAACTTGGCAATCACTACACAGGATGCCAAGACCATACTTTCGTCAGTTTGGTGCCGTATTCGGTGACGAAGCTCATCTTTTCAAAGCAAAATCGTTAACAGGTATCATGACAAAACTTGATACTTGCAAATATCGTTTTGGTTTGACAGGAACTTTGGATGGTACGCAGACACATAGACTTGTCTTAGAGGGATTATTCGGTAAGGCAAAATATGTTGTCACAACAAAAGAATTGATTGATAACAAAACACTATCTAATTTAAAAATTAATTGTATAATATTAAACTATTCAGATGAGGATAGACAAATAGTAAAGGAGCTCGATTATGGAGGAGAACTGGAATACATCGTCACAAAGGAGGAAAGGAATTTATTTCTCTGCGGTCTTATGGGTCATTGCACTGGTAATACCCTCTGTTTATTTCAATTTGTAGAGAAACACGGAGAACCACTATATAATATAATAAAAGATAAATATAAAGACAGAAAGGTTTTTTTCGTATACGGTGGTGTCAGCACAGATACCAGAGAAGAGATACGAGAAATAGTAGAAAATGAAACAGACGCAATTATCGTTGCAAGTTATGGCACGTTCAGCACTGGTATTAATATTCGGAACATTAATAATATCGTGTTCGCTAGCCCCTCAAAAAGCAAAATCAGAGTGCTTCAGTCCTTGGGGCGTGGTTTGCGAATTGGAGACAAAAGCAGAAGTCTCAAAGTCTTTGACATCTCCGATGACCTTACCCACTCCTCTGGTCGGATCAATTTTACGTTAAGACACTTTAAGCAACGTCTAAATATATATGATGAACAAAAGTTCGATTATAGAATAGATAAGGTAAAGCTAAAATGAACCTAGATAACTATAAGATTTTAAAACTAAGCAATAAAGAAATGATTATATGTGAGATGAGTAGTGAAACCCCAGATTTTTACGAGGTCATGAATCCATTGAAAATGAATGTATTGCCCAAGTTAAATGAAGAAGGGCATATTGATGAAGTTTTAAATTTAAAACCATGGCTGCAACATCTTACTGAACAAAAATATGTCAGCATAAACAAAAGTCACTGCGTTTTAGTTGTAGACGCTTCCGTGGGATTATCTAAGTATTATGAACACATAATTAGAAAAATAGATGATGAATGGGATAATGATGAAATACTATCCCCAGAAGTTGATGAGTATGATGAACTATTAATGGAAGCTGAAACAGATTCTAAACTAATTCATTGAAACCAGCACATACTTAATGTACCTGTTTTTTTGACTGATGTCAATACCCCTTTAGAAAATTTAAAAATTAAAGGGTATTGACATTTTTTAGTAAAACGGTTAGTATTAATATATTGTTGGAGATAAAAAATGGCAAAGAAAAAAAGTATTCACTATGTAGATAATAAAAAGTTTTTGCAAGCTATGATTGACTGGCGTGAGACTTGGCCTGATGAAGAAAATATTCCCCCTGTTACAAATTATATTGGTGAATGTTTTTTAAAGATAGCTACGCACTTATCTTATAGACCAAACTTTATTAATTATACTTACAGAGACGAGATGATTTCAGACGGTATTGAAAATTGTTTACAATATGTAAAGAACTTTAATCCAGAAAAATCTAAAAATCCTTTTGCATATTTTACGCAAATAATTTACTATGCTTTCCTTAGAAGGATTGCGAAAGAAAAGAAACAAAGTCATATAAAAAATAAAATGATTGAAAGAGAAGCTTATAGTTCATTCACAACTATGGAGGGTGACAATAATACATATCAGGTTGACGGTATAGACTTAGCTGCATTCTTACCACAAGAGGATGTTTACAAACCTAAGAAAAAACAACCTAAAAAGAAAAAGGGATTAGAAGTTTTTATGGAGAAAGAAGATTGAAAATAGCTCTAATTACAGATACACATTTTGGAGCCAGAAACGATAACCTAAACTTCAACGAGTATTTCTATAAATTTTACGAAGACATATTTTTTCCATACTTGAAGGAAAACAATATCACCACTGTCATTCATCTTGGCGATGTGATGGACAGAAGGAAATATATTTCTTATAGGATTGCAAAAGATTTTCGTGAGAGGTTTATCAATAAGTTTCATGGTGTACACTTGCATATGATGGTCGGTAATCATGACACCTACTACAAAAATACCAATGATGTAAATTCATTGTCTGAGCTGGTGGGTGCGAAGTATGATAATATTAAAATATATTCTAAATCCACAGAAGTAGACTTTGATGGTTGTAAGATTTTGTTTGTGCCTTGGATAAACGCTGATAACATGACACACACAATGAAAATGTTAAAGACATCTAGTGCTCAAATCTGCATGGGTCACTTAGAGTTGTGTGGCTTTGAGATGCAAAAAGGCATGGTCATGGACCACGGTTGGGACAAAGAAGAGTTCAACCGATTTGATGTGGTTATGAGTGGACACTATCACCATAAGTCAGATGACGGTCAGGTGTTCTATCTTGGTACACCGTATGAGATATATTGGAACGATTGGGATGATCCTAAAGGGTTCCATGTGTTTGACACAGACACAAGAGAGATTGAACGTATCGTTAACCCGCACAAAATATTCAGTAAGATTTATTATGATGACAGCACAATGTCATATGAAAAACATGATGTATCAAAGTATAGAGACAGGTATGTAAAACTGGTCGTAGTCAATAAAAAAGACCTTTATCAGTTTGATAAGTTTGCTGATCGTTTGTTAGCTGTTGGATGTCATGAGGTAAAGATCATTGAGGACTTTTCTGATTTGGACGCAACAAATGTGTCTGATGATATCGTTGAGAACACACAAGACACTATGACACTACTTGAGTTATATATTGATGATTTACCAGTGGACCTAAGTAAAGATAGACTTAAAAATACAATGAGAGTATTATATACTGAGGCACAGGATTTAGAGATTTGATTCATTTTAATTATGTTAGGTGGAAGAACTTTTTATCAACTGGTAATAACTTCACAGAAATACAACTAGACAGAAATTCTACAACACTGATTATCGGAGAGAATGGTGCCGGTAAGTCTACCATTCTTGATGCCATATGTTTTGGATTGTTCGGTAAGCCTTTTCGCAACATCAATAAAGGACAACTTCTTAACTCTATCAATGCGTCTAACTGTCTTGTTGAAGTAGAGTTTAAGGTTGGTGGTAAAGATATCAAAGTCATTCGTGGCATCAAACCAAACACGTTTGAGATTTATATCAATGGTAAAATGTATAACCAAGATGCTAACGCAAGAGACTACCAGAAATATCTGGAGCAACAAATCCTCAAGTTGAATTACCGTAGTTTCACACAGGTGGTGATACTTGGTTCATCTACGTTTGTTCCTTTTATGCAACTCCGGGCCCGTCACCGCAGAGAGGTTGTTGAAGAGATACTAGACATTCAGATTTTTTCTTTGATGAATATGATACTCAAACAGAAGTTGAAAACCATCGACACAGACCACAGAGAGTTTGATTATAAAGAGTCATTAACAAAAGAGAAACTCACTCTCAAGAAAAAATATATTCAAGATATCCAAGACAACAGAAAAAAACTCATAGAAGAAAAGAGTATTTTGATAGGAGATAACGAGCAAGATATTTCTAAAAAACAAAGAATTGTTTCAGGCCTAAAAGATGAGATAGAAAATTTACATGAGTCTATTTCCAACTCAACTAAAGTTATCAATCGTTTCAATAAACTAAAAGATATCAACTCGCAGTTGAAGGAGAAACATCGAGCCAGTAAAAAACTTGTTGGATTTTTTGAGAAGAATGAAGACTGTCCAGTTTGTCAACAACACATTGATGAAGAGTTCAAGGATGACATGATTTCCAAAGAAAACGAAAAATATAAAAAGTTTGACCTTGGACTAAAAGAACTTGATGATGAACTTGAGTCTGTGAAGCTAAGAATGAAAAAGATTGATAGTGTCAATAAATCAATACAAGACAAAAACGTAGAGGTCGCAAAAGAAAATAGTTCGGTTGGCGAACTACAAAAGTTTAACACCACTTTGCAAACAGAAGTCAAACAACTTAGGGAAGGTCACATAAACGAGAGTGACCACAAAGAAGTTCAAGAGTTGGTAGAGGAACTTCAAGTGGTAAGTGTTGAAAAAGATAAGTTGCGTGAAGAAAAAGTTTACTGTGAAGCTGCAAGAACAATGTTGACTGACCAAGGCATCAAAACTAAAGTTATAAAACAATACTTGCCGATTATGAACAAACTGATAAATACCTATCTAACGTCAATGGAATTTTATGTAAATTTTACATTGGACGATAACTTTAACGAAACAATCAAGTCAAGGTATCGTGATGATTTCACATATGCTTCATTTAGTGAAGGTGAGAAGATGCGTATTGACCTTGCGTTACTTTTCACTTGGAGAGCTGTCGCAAAGATGAAAAATAGTGCAAACACAAACTTGTTGATACTTGATGAAATATTTGATAGTTCACTTGATGGCACAGGAACAGACGAGTTTCTGAAGATACTGAATACACTTGGTGATGAGAATGTATTTGTGATTAGTCACAAACAGGATGCACTCGCAGACAAATTTAGAAGCACGGTCAAGTTTGAAAAGGTCAAAAACTTTAGTCGTATAACGGAGTAATAACATGTTTTTAAATGCACTAAGACTACAATACGAATCAGAGATTGCAAAGGCAAAAGATAACATTGAAGTATATCTTACTAACCCTGCTGGTATCGGTGAGCACCCAGACCTTGCAGCTGCAATTGACAGTCAAGTTACTTTACTGGCAGAAGCAGAGGATAAACTAGCAACTTTAATAAAGCACTTTGCTCATAAAATGTGACATAAATATCACATATTGACCTAAAATCAAAAAAAACGACATAGAATGCCATTTTTTGTTTGACAATATCATTTCTATATGCGATAATGTGTATAGTGAGAAAACAAACGAGGTTATTTCCCATGATGTCATGTAACTGGATTGTTCGTAATCTTCTGGTAAAAAAGAAAATGTTGAAAGAAGCCGGAATTGATGTGATTCCTCTTGATAATGAACTAAAGGTGAACAAAGCATTTAAGGATGCTGGTTTGATTTTCCCAAAGTTAAATAATCGTGGAATTGCGTAATTTTTTTCTTGACAAACCCCTTTCTGTATGGTAGCATAAGATATGATGAAAAATAAATCGACAATCGCTCGTCTCCTTGCTGAAGAAGATATTCATGTTATTTCTAAAAAGATGGAAACGGCATATTTCAATATTAAAAAACGTGAGTTAGGACTCCCCATTTGGAAGGATGAGGTTTCTAAAGTAGAAGAGGAACTGATGGTGTGTCATGAGATTGGTCATGCTCTCTGGACTTCTATGGATATGCTTGATAGAGCAGAGAAGCGTAAACTCAATCATTCTTTTGTGAATATTCTTGAGGATGCTCGTATTGAGAAGTTTGTACAACGTAAGTATCCCGGCTCTGTCAATCTGTTCAAAAAGGGTTATGCTGCTCTCTCTGCCCGTGACTTTTTCGGGATTGCAAATGAGGGTGTAAACTCTTGTAATTTCATTGACCGCATAAACTTGTTCTTCAAGGGCCAAAATGGTGTTGAGTTCTCTGATGTAGAAAAAGTTTTTGTTGACCGCACTGCAAATCTTGAGACTGAAGATGAGGTTCTTGACCTTGCTGAAGAGCTTTACAAATACATGCAAGAGAACCCAGAGACAGACAAACACGATAACGGTGAGTCGATAAACTCTGATGAGTCTGATGAAGAGGGTGAAAAATCTGATAGTAATAAATCTGAGTCAGCTGGTGATGACGCTGATGGTGATGATAAAGTGTCGGGCAAGGGTGAAATAGAAAAAGATGTTGACACTGATACTGATGACACCAAGTCTTCTGCCAATAATGGTGATCCCACTGATGATGCTAAAGAAGGTTCTGATACCAGTGATGGTTCGGATGTAGGTGGTGATGCCACTTCCTCTGCTCCTGCTGGTGTTCCAGAGGCCAAAACTGATAAGGCACTAAGTGACGGACTCAAGTCTTTAGTTGACGGTGATGCTAACGAAAAGATTTATGCTCGTATTCCAAAACTTGACTCCTCTGAGTTCATTGTGGACTACAAGTCTATTATTGATGAGTTGGGTGTCCACTATGAGTCTGGTGATCAGTGGGTTGAGTATTCTTTAGGTGAGGTCAAAGAGTTCAAGAATGACTCAAAGAAAACTGTGAACTACATGGTAAAAGAGTTTGAGATGAAAAAGTCTGCCGACCAGTATTCAAGGGCTGCCACTTCTAAGACTGGCACTCTGGATATGGGTGCGCTTCACACTTACAAGTTCAATGATGACTTATTCAAGAAAGTGACCACTCTGCCGGGCGCAACTAATCACGGTATGGTTATGGTTCTTGATTGGTCTGGTTCAATGGTTGAAAATATCAAAGGCACGGTTGATCAATTGTTTCAGTTAGTAATGTTTTGTCGCCGGACCAAGATTCCTTTTGAGGTGTTTGCTTTCACTAGTTGTTACAAACAACGTGGGTATGGTGTGCGGGGAGGCTTCGTTGATGTCGATTATGGTGAAATAACAATTTCAGATGACCTAAGTCTTCTAAACTTTTTCTCTAGCAGAATGAGTGCTGCTGATGAAGAAAAGATGATGCACTATCTCTGGATGATTGCAAAACGGTGCAATCGGACATATGAGGATTGGAGTGATATTGGTTATCCTTCAAACCCGCCTTCAAGATATGTTATGGGTGGAACACCTTTGAATGATGCTATTGTTGCTCTGATGGACTTTCTCCCTAAGTATAAGAAAACCACTGGTGTCCAAAAGATTAACACTATTTTCTTGACTGATGGTGCGAGTAACGGTTTGCCGGGTGTCAAAGACAACCTCAACGATAATGACTTTTACTCTCGGTTCATGAGGGAAAATCTTTTGATTGACCCTGTGACTAACAAGCGATATGAGTTTAGTCAGCATGAGGTGACCAATACTCTTCTCAAGGCCCTAAAAGGTCGGGTGTCAGGTATGAATGTAGTTGGGTTCTTCCTTGCTGGTTCCGGCAAAAAGGGAACCATCAACCGGCGCCGTTGGTACTATATTCTTCGGGACACTGATATTGGGACTGGCCGTGCTATGAAAGAGATGCGTAAAAACAAGGTTGTGGTGCTTGAGTCCAACGGTTACGATCAGTATTACATTCTGCCTGGCGGTGGTTCTCTCGCTGTCGAGAATGATGGCCTTGATGATAAACTGATTGGTGCTTCTAAGGGTAAACTCAAGACCGCCTTTGCGAAGTCCAATAAGGGACGCATCCAGAGTCGGGTGCTTCTCAACAAATTTGTTGGGATGGTCGCATAAAAAAACTTTGAAAAAAGTGAAAATAACTGTTGACAAACCCTGTGAACTATGCGATAATATAGATAATGATGATGAAAACTACTAAAGAGGTTGATATGACTGTTAAGTTGACTCCACGCAAAAAGTTGTTTGTGGAAACTGCTGCTGAGATGTTCGGTAATGGGTCTATTATTAATAAACAACAAATTCGTGATGCTGCTGAAAAAGCAGGGACTCCTTATCCGTCATGGATGTGGCGAACTAAAGTTGGTTACAATCAACATAAGTTGCCTGAACTTGATATCCCTGCATTTGTTGCTGATGCAGTCGCCTCTGCAACTTCTGAACCAGAGGCAGTTATGAACTTGGTTGCGTCGAACATGGAAAAACAGAATCTTGTTCCTGCTCCTTTTGAGGGTTTCGTTCCTTGGGGTAACTATTCCAATCTCAAAAAGATTGTGAAGTCCGGCATGTTCTATCCTGTATTCATTACTGGATTATCGGGTAACGGTAAGACTCTGATGGTCGAACAGTTACACGCTGAACTCGGTAAAGAGTTGATCCGTCTCAACATCACGATTGAGACTGATGAGGATGACTTGCTCGGTGGGTTCCGTTTGGTAAACGGTGAAACCAAGTTTGTTCCTGGCCCTGTCATTGAAGCGATGGAGCGTGGTTGCACGTTACTTCTTGATGAGTGTGACCTTGGTTCAAACAAGATGATGGCACTCCAGCCTGTCCTTGAGGGCAAGGGTGTGTTCCTCAAGAAAGTCAACAAGTGGGTGACTCCTAAAGATGGGTTCAACGTGATGGCCACTGCCAACACTAAAGGTAAGGGTTCTGAAGATGGTCGGTTCATTGGAACTAACATCCTCAATGAAGCGTTTCTTGAAAGGTTCGCTATCACTGTTGAGCAACCCTATCCTACTGCCGCTGTTGAGAAAAAGATTGTGGTTGGCTCCATGAAAAAGTACGGTGAAGTGGATGAAGAGTTTGCCACCAATCTCGTAACGTGGGCTGAAGTCATTCGTAAGACTTTCTATGATGGTGGTGTTGATGAGATTATCTCGACTCGCCGGTTGGACCATATTGTGAAAGCCTTCACTATCTTCAAGGACAAGATGACCGCTATCGAAATGTGTGTCGCACGGTTTGATGAAGATACCAAAGAGTC
>VMHT01205177.1_pt1 | contig 12406 bp, 8 predicted proteins | sample 4693611 | NCBI WGS metagenome assembly VMHT01 (sample SAMN12280063, study PRJNA550983) | marine metagenome | isolation source: seawater sampled from same location over 5 years 0.02-0.2 micron viral filtrate | place: USA: collected off the coast of southern California halfway between the port... ...
CGTCATGGTTTGACAGGGCTGCTGATGCGTTAAGTGAATTTGTAACAACTGGAAAATTGAAATTTAAAGAGTTTGCTCGTTCAATTATTGCTGATATAGCGAAGATGATTGCAAAACAAATGATATTTAATATGATTGCGGGATTTGGTGACATGGGGAAATGGTTATCTCTTTCTTCTGATAGAGCTTTTTCAGGACTTGGCAAAGGTTCTGCCTTAAATAGTCCTATTGGTGATTTGCCTAAAGGAGCGAATGGATTAGTTGTTGCCAAGAACGGCATAGTCCCTTATGCCAAAGGAGGCATTGTTGACAAGCCTACCTATTTCCCATTTGCCAAGGGAGTTGGCCTGATGGGTGAAGCGGGGCCTGAAGCCATCGTTCCGCTAAAACGTGGTAGAGATGGAAAACTCGGAGTAGCTGGCGGCGGTGGTACTACTACTGTAAATGTGTCAGTCGATGCGAAAGGTACTAAAGTCGAAGGCGATGGCAAGCAAATGGCTCAACTAGGTAGAATGATTGGTTCTGCTATTGAGATGGAACTTGCAAAACAGAAACGACCAGGAGGACTTTTAGCGTAATTAATTATGGCTATTTTTGATGGAACTACTCTCCAATGCGTTGCAGACCCAAGTTATGCAGCCAGCGTTAGTGAGACTCCAGATCTTCGTGTTACTTCCTTTGGGGATGGCTACCACCAAAGAAATACGATGGGCATGAATACAAGACGAAAAAACTGGAGCCTTACCTTTAGTAATAGAACAAATGCAGATCGAGATAAAATAGTTGGTTTTTTACAAGCAAGAAATGGTAAAGAGAGTTTTGATTGGATTGATCCAACAACGACTAATTACAAGAAATACATTTGTGAAAGTTGGAGTGTAGATATGACATCTTTTAATAACAATACAATTTCAATGGAATTTAAACAGGTATTTGAATCTAGCTAATGCCAGTACCAGTCAGTCAACTTCAAAATGATAATCCTACTGCGGTTATTGAATTATTTGAGTTGGAATTGAATACAACTTTGCATGGTAATGCAAGAACGGCAGGTTGGCAGCCTTGGAGTGTTACTTCAGATAAAAGATATGGAAAGGAAGTAAGAAGTTCTTCAATTCATGCTAAAGGTCTTGTCTTTAGAGTTACTATCCCTGGAACAACTGGTTCAACAGAACCTTCATGGCCTGCTGACGTTGGTGGAACAGTTACAGATGGAACTGTGACATGGAAAGCAGTTTATCCAACATATTATTTTCATAATGGTGCTTCTAGTAATACGATTAATAATAATTTTGTAGATATAAAATTTGGTGGTCAAGTTTATCAACAGCTACCTATTAAAGCTGAAGGTTTTGAATATAAGGGAGGGAAAGGACGTTTACCAAGACCAACGATGACTGTTAGTAATTTGTTTAATACAATTACTGCAATTTTGAATGAAGTGAATATAACAACTTTGGGTAATGATTTGGCAGGTGCAAAGTTAACAAGAGTAAGAACCCTTGAACGCTTTATTGATGCTGAAAGTTTTGGTACTGATAATTTTCTTGCAGCAGAAGATGAAGATGGAATTGCGATGGAAAATGAAGATACATTTAACCCTGAAGAACTTGGCAACCCATATCAGACACCAGATTCTACTCAAAGATTTCCTGATGAAATTTACTTTGTTGATAGAAAAGTAACTGAAAATAAAGATGTAGTTGAATTTGAATTATGTAGTGCGCTTGATTTGGCTGGGGTTCGTATTCCTAAAAGGCAATGCTTACCTCAACATTTTCCAGGTATAGGAACATTCCATACATGACTTGGAAAAATGATGCGCTTTTAGCAGCGAAAGAATCTGATCCTAATGAATCTTGTGGTTTATTAGTTGTCCTTAAAGGCAAGGAATATTATTGGGCGTGTAAAAATATTTCCGAAAGTCGATATGATCAATTTATTATTGATCCCAAAGATTATGCAGCAGCAGAAGACGCTGGAGAGATATTAGCGATAGTACATTCTCATCCCTCTACACCACCAACTCCTAGCCAAGCAGATTTAGCTTCTTGTGAAACCAGTGAATTGCCTTGGTATATTGTTAATCCAAAAACAGAAGCATGGCATTATTTTGAGCCGTCTGGTTATGAAGCACCATTAGAAGGCAGAACATGGGTTTGGGGAGTAGCTGATTGTTGGACATTAGTAAGGGATTATCACCTTAGAAAAGGTACAGAATTAAGGGATTGGGAACGACCTGTTAATTCTGAAGATTTTAGGTTAAATCCAATGTTTGATAGTTGTTGGAAAGAAACAGGCTTTAGAGAACTTGAGTCTGGTGAAAAATTACAAGAAGGTGATTGTCTATTAATGAGTATTAGAGGAAAAGGTTTAAATCATATTGCGGTTTTTTTAGGAGGGAATGACATTTTGCATCATTTTCAAGGAAGATTATCAAGTCGTGACCAATTGGACGAATGGCTATTAAAGTGTATTGGTAGGAGGATAACTTTACGTCATGCTTAGAAAAGTCAAGTTATATGGAAAACTTGCAAAGTTTGTCGGTAAAAGAGTTTTACATGCAAATGTAAAAAATCCTGCCGAAGCTGTTCGGTTTTTAACTGCTAATTGGCCTAGTTTAGAACAACACATGGCTAAACAGTATTACAAGGTAGAAGCTGGCAATGGTGCTTTAGCTTTAGAAGAAATTGGTTATCCAATTGGTTCTGAGGACATTAGTATTACTCCTGTTATTGCTGGAGCTGGAAGTACAGGAAGAATTGTTTTAGGTATGGCTTTAATAGCAACAGCGATAGCCCTCCCTGGTGCTGGTTTTGCTTTCGGAGCAAAGGGTGTTGGATTTATTGCTGCTGGTGCTGCTCCTAGTGCTTTAGCGGCACTTGCAGGAAATGTAGGAATAATGTTAGTTCTTTCTGGCGTGGCTGAATTATTGGCTCCTGTTCCGAAAACCCCAGAATCAGAAGAAGATCCTCAAAATCAGTTTAGTTTTAGTGGGATTCAACAGGTTTCCAGAGCAGGAACGGCAATTCCTGTTTGTTATGGAGAAACTTTTACAGGATCTGTTGTTATCTCAGCAGAAATTGACGTTGCGGAGCAGCCAACATGACCAAACTAATAAGAGGTGCAAATACAGGACGTAAAGGTGATCAAGGTGGTGGACGCACCCCTACTACTGAAGCAGATTCTCTTGATAGTAAAAGTTATGCAAAAGTATTAGATCTTATTTGTGAAGGAGAAATAGAAGGATTAAAGGATGGCTTGAAATCTGTTTATTTAAACAATACTCCTATTCAAAATGGTGATGGTAGTTATAACTTTTCAGGAGTTGGACATGCTTTTAGAGTTGGTGCAGGTTCAGATCAAACAAGAATAGATGGTTACGATAAGGCGGCTACTACTGTTTCTGTTAATCGAAGAGTTATAAAAGATAATCCAAACATAGGAGAGACTGAAACTGTCGCAACTTCGACAAGTGTTAATGATGTAAGAGTCATTGTTAGATTTCCTGCATTACAAGAAATAGAAGATGATGGAGATATTGTTGGTGCATCAGTAACGATAAAAATCCAGAGATCAGTTGATGGAGGTGGTTTTACTGATCAAAGAACAGATACGATTACAGGTAGAACAGGGGATCTGTATAAAAGGGCTTACATCATTAAGATGCCCACTCATTTTACTTCTGAAGTAAAGATAAGAATCATCCGAATTACAGATAACGCCGCAGATAATACAAGGCTGGCAAATGAAACATGGTGGGATTCTTTCGTTCAGCTTAGTTACACCAACAACACTTATCCAAACTCAGCTTTAGCAAGTTTAGAAATAGATGCACAACAATTTTCGTCTATTCCACGAAGAGCTTATCTAATTAGAGGAACAAAGATAAGAATCCCAAGTAATGCAACTGTTGATAGTGCTACTGGAGCATTAATTTACTCAGGAACTTGGAATGGTACTTTTTCGGAAGCTGTTTGGTGCGCTGATCCTGCATGGTGTTTATGGGATCTTTTAACTTCGCAAAGATACGGACTTGGGGATCATGTACTTACGTTATCTGAACAAACAGACCCGAATTGGGATGGAGATGCAGAACGACTAAGCAAATTCGATTTTTATGCTGCTTCCCAATATTGCTCTGCGAATAACACCAGACCTAATAATGCAAATAATGATTATGGAGCAAGTGGAAGACATGGTATAGCTGATGGCTTTGGAGGATTTGAACCACGTTTTTCTTGTAATGTTTATATCCAAGGTAGGACGGAAGCATTTGATTTAATCAATGCAATGTCGGCTGTCTTCATGGCTATGCCTTATTGGGCAGTAGGTAGTCTTGCAATTTCACAAGACAAGCCGCAGTCCAGTAGTTATCTATTTACGTTGGCAAATATTACTTCTGAAGGATTTACTTATTCAGGTAGTAGTCAACGATCAAGAGCAACCGCAGTTGTTGTGAAATATTTTGATAAGACTCTTAGAACTTTTGCTTATGAAGAGGTTTTAGATGATGCGAGTATGTTTAATGGAATCTCCAGATACGGTGTAATTACTAAGAATATTGAAGCTTTTGCTTGCACAAGTAGAGGTCAAGCCAAGCGTGTAGGTCGGTGGATGATCTACTCCGAAGCAAGGGAGACTGAAGTTGTTAGTTTCACTTGTAGTTTAGAAGCAGGTGTTTTAGTACGTCCTGGGCAAGTTATTGAAGTATCAGATCCATTAAAAGCTGGAGTAAGAAGAGGTGGTCGAATTGCTGCTGCAACTACTGGTCAAATAACAGTTGATGGTACTGCTGGCGTTGACACCGATTTACCTCAAGGCTTAACGGCTGCGTTGGGTTATACAAGAACGCTTCATGTTTTGCTTACAAATGGAACTGTTGAATCTAAAACCGTTAGTAACATCGCTGGTAATGTTATTACTCTTGATAATGATTACAGTGCAGCACCAAATGTTAATAGTGTTTGGGTTTTAGAAACAACAGGTGGTTCTTCTGCTCAGAACTTGCAAACAACTCAGTGGAGAGTAGTTGCTGTTGAAGAAGTTGACGATCTTGAATATAAGGTTTCGGCACTTGCTTATAACTCTTCTAAATATGCAAATGTTGAATCAGGATTTTCTCTTACTCAAAGAGACTTTAGTAACTTAAATGAAATTCCTGCTCCTCCAAGTGGTTTAAATATTGTTGAACAATTATATAAACAAGCTGATCAAGTTAAATCAAAACTTGTTATTTCTTGGGAAGCTGTTTTAGGGGTTAGTAAATATGAAGTTAGGTGGAGAAAAGATAATTCTGATTGGCATGTTTATACAAAGATTGGAACTAATGATGAAATTCCAGATGTAAGTGCTGGTAGTTTTGAAATTAAAATTTATAGCCTTAACGCTACAGGTGTTCCTTCTGCTGTTCCTCTAAGCAATACAACGATTGCGACAGGTAAAGATAGAAGTCCTAGTACTGTTACTAATTTTTCTTATACATTAGATCCTAAGCTTGGATTTATTCTTCATTGGGATAAATTAGTTGCTACTTATCCTTATTTTGATGATTTAGATGTTGTTGGATATGAAATAAGAACAACAGATGCAGAATGGGGCTTAGAAAATAATGATTATTATAATTTTGCTTCTCCAGTTGCAGGTGAAAATTTAATAGCAAGAGTTACAGCTAATAGTTATAACCTTGGTTTCACTCCTCCAGGTTCTAGGTCTTATTACATCAAAGCTTATGACAGCCAAGGAACTTATAGCGTAAATGCAGGCTCTCAGTCTATTGCAATTGCAGCACCACTTTCACCTACTTCTACGGCAGTTATTGAAGGTAATTTAGTAGTTATTAGTTGGACAAAAGTTCAAACATTAGGAAGATACGCAATTGATTATTATCAAGTTTCTAAAAATCTTAACTTCACTACGGTTCTTGAAAGTTTAGATACTACGGTTTACAAAAGAGAAGTTGATTGGACAGGAGCGCAAACTTTTTATGTTAGGTCTGTAGATATAGCAGGTAATGTCAGTACAGCTAATAGTGTCACTCTTCAGAATACGCAAGCATCAAACTATGGATTAGCTGTTAGTTACGACAGTGGAACATCTGCTGATTTAACTTGGAGTGAAAGGAATGGTGGCACTCCAACTGTTGCTTATCAAATAGCTCATAGTCCAACTTCTATTACTTCCTTTGGAGAAGCTACTGGTAATCAACAAATACAGGGAACAGCTTTCTCATTCCTTGTTAATTGGAATACTGATAGAAGATTTTGGATTCGATCAATTGATGCTCAAGGGAATACAGGTGCTGAAGAATATGCAGATATTTCATTTACTATCCCAAATGCAGTTTCAAACCTTACTTCTACATTCAAAGGAACGGCGGGTAATGCTCTTCTAAAAAGTGAATTAGAACTTGAGTGGACTGCCGCAGTTAAAGGAAGTTTAAATATTGAAGAATATGAAATAAGAAGAGGAAATGTTTTTGCTAATGCTTCAGTCATATTGACAATTAAAGCTTTAGTAGCAACAACACAGGTTGACTGGAATGGAACTCAAACATTCTGGATTGTAGCAAAAGATGTTAATGGAAATTATGGAACAGAAACTTCTATAGATGCAACAATTACCCCTCCTGCTGCTGTTGGATCTTTTGCTCAAGAAGTTATAGATAATAATGTTTTGCTTAACTGGTCGGCTGCTGAATCTATTCTGCCAATTCTTTATTACAGCATTAAAAAGCAACAATCTTCCAATCTACCTTTAGATACAATTCAAAACTTTAAAGATAGAGGAGAAGATATTGGTACTAAGCAGGGATTGTTTACAACTGTTTTTGAAACAATTGCTGGAACTTACACTTACTGGATTGCTGCTATTGATTCTGCTAATAACACAGGACAACCAGTCAGTATTACTTCAAGTGTTAATCAGCCACCAGATTATATTCTTAGGAAAAATGTAAATAGCATATTTGAAAGTCAACCTTCTGTTCCAACAGTAGTTACCAAAACAAATGCGTTTGCTGATCAAGGTTTCTTATTCGTCAACGTAGATACAACAAAAACATATAAACAGCATTTTGATCCAAGTAATAACGATACAAGTAGGACTTTTGGAGTTTACGGTGGAAGCACTTTATATGGTTTACCTTCTGCTCAAACTGGTGATTATGAAGAGATTTTGGATTACGGAACAACATTGTCTGGAACCAAAGTCACAATGACTTTTACGGGAGTGGATGTTGCAGGTGACACAAGTATTACTGCAAAAATCTCAACAAGTCCGACTGGGCCAAGTGATAGTCCTGCTGGCAGTTATAGCTGGACAGATTTTCCATTAAGTGCAACAAACAATCCAATTATTACTCACTCTGCCTTTGGTACTGCCTTTAGATATATCAAGTTTAAATTTGATTTTGCCAGTAATGGAAATGATGATTTATTAAAAGTTACGGCGTTGAATATGAGATTAGATACTAAGCAAATCACTGATTCTGGAAATGGAACCGCAAGTGCTAGTGACAGTAGCGGAACAAGTGTTAATTTCAATCTAAGCTTTGTTGATGTTGAATCAATTACAGTGACTCCTAAAGGAACAAGTTCAACTGGTGCTTTGATTGCGATCTATGATTTTACTGATACTCCGAATCCTACATCGTTTAAAGTATTGTTATACAACAGTTCTGGCACTAGAGTTAGTGGGGATTTCAGTTGGACAGCAAGAGGTAACTAATGGCTAATTGGAATAATCCTCAACTTACAAGTACATATACAAATTTCTTAGCAGAAGTTAAAGCAAGAGATGATGATATTGCTGTTCAATTTTCTACTGGAACAATTAGTAATCAGCCTGACGGTGCAATTAAATGGGATAGCAGTGCAAATATATGGAAGAAATGGAGTGCTAGTGGAAGTTCTTGGGGTGCTTTAACTGGTACTTATGCTTTTCCAGCAATCACAGCTACGACTGGAGGTTTTAGTAGTAACGTCACAATTACTGGAACATTAGATGCTTCTAGTACTGTTTCGGGAACAGCTTTTATTCCCGATGGAAGTTCGGCTCCTGCTAATGGAATTTATCTTCCTAGTTCTAATACTATTGGTTTTTCAACTGGAAGTAGCGCAAGAGCTTCTCTAAATTCAACTGGATTAAAACTTGGAACAGGTACAGCTTCTTGCAAACTAGAAGTTGATGGTGGAATTAAAGTTGCAGGTGGTACAACTCATGGTTCTCATGGATATAGTTTTAATGGAAATGACACAGATGCAGGAATGTTTTCTCCTGCAAATAATGAATTAACTTTCCTAACTAATGGCAGTAGGAGACTTACTTTAGAAGGTGAAAAAGTTGGAATTAATATTGATAATCCCTTGACTCACCTACATTTAAAAGGTGGTGGTTCAAGTGAAACTACTTTTAGAATTGAAAACAGTGAAGGTTCTTTTAACTTAAAAGCTGACGGAGATAAGGCATATTATTACGCTGATGAACATATCTTTAGTAGTCAACAGGGAAGTGGTAACTGGGCAACATTAAATGGAACAGGATTAGGAATTAATGTCACACCTAGTTCTTACAAACTTGATGTCACAGGAAATACAAGAGTTACAGGAAATTTAACGGTAACTGGAAACATCACAGGTGTTGTTTCAGGTACAGCCGTCAATTGTACGAACGTAGATATTGCTACTGATAATTCTACAAATGCAGATCATTATGTAAATTTCACTAATAGCCAAACTGGAATTCAAAGGATTCAGACAGATAACGCTCTTAAATACAATCCATATACAGATACTTTGACAGTTGGGAACTTAAGTGTTGCAGGTGGCGGTGGTGGAATGGTTCCTGTTGGTGGAATTATTATTTGGTCTGGTTCTTCAGGATCAATCCCTTCTGGATGGGCATTATGTAATGGATCAAATAGTACTCCTAACTTACAAAACAGATTTGTTCTTGGTGCTGGTCAGACCTATTCTGTTGGAGCTACAGGTGGTTTCACTGATGCTTCAAACATAAGTCATACTCATACAAGTGTCAGTGCTGGAGCGCACCAACACTCTATCTCTGACCCAGGTCACCATCACCTTTATGACAGATGGTATGCACATGAGGTTAAACATGGTGACGCTACAGACCGTCGTGCGCCTCGATTGCTTGATAGTAATGGAGGAGTTTCAGGAAATACAACAGGTATTACGATCTTAAGTGGTGGTGGACATTCACATACTGTAAACTCCAGTGGTATCGGTGGTTCAGGAAGGAACATGCCTCCTTACTATGCTCTTTGCTACATAATGAGAACTTCTTGAAATATCTAACTGATATTCGGGATGATACAAGTTCTAATGCGTTTTCAGCCGAAATAGAATTTACTTTATTGAAAACAGTTAATTGTAAAAATAGTAAATTAAAAAATATTTATATTAATAAGTTAAATCGTTTACAAAAAGAAGATTTTAATCGAGTAAAAATTCCGAAATTTACTTATTCTGTTGAGGATGATATTGTATTTTGTATAATTGATTTTATAAAAGGTGCTTATATTAATACATCAAAAGAACAAAAAATAATCTACGAAGATATTGTTTGCCATGAATCAGATTGGACTTTTGCTGATTACCATAATGCAAATTTTATTGTTGAAGAAGGTACAGAAACTATTTATTCAGTAGATTTCCAATCATATCGTTTTCATCCTAATAAGGATAAAAGAAAAAAATCTTGGGCTACTTATCTTCAAGATTCGTAGTAGTGATCTTCTAATGAATCATTTGTCATTATAAAACTTGTAATGATGTATTTGTTGCCTTTGATGGGTGACAATCCCCTATGAGGAAAATTCCAAGTAGAAGGAAATAATATTAACTTTCCTTTTGATGGGACTACTTTATGTCCTAACGCAAATTCTGTTTCGCCTCCATCTTCCACTTGATTCAGATACCAAATGCATGCAATAGTTCTTGTCCATCCATCGCCATGAGTAAATGCGTCTACATGCCAGTTAAAGTAATCCCCTGGTTGATATTCTTTTACGTTGTATCCATCGTCTTTTATCTTGTTAGACCATAAAGGAATATTGATAATTTTTTCTAATTTATCTCTATAAATTTCAATTTCTGTTTTTAATGATTCAAAGAGAATTTTATCAATATCTTTCCACTCATCTATCACACTAATATTGAGGTCAATAGATTTTTTTATGTCAGGTCTTATTTCTCCCGAAGTCGTTATACCTGGAGCTTTTCTTTCGTCACGCCTAAATCTTAGAATGATTTCGTCGCAGACATCAGGTGATAAGGCAGTTTTGTTCTCATGTATGAGATCCTTGAAATCTTTCATGGCTAATTAATAAAGATAGGAAAAGAAAGAAGATTCAAGAAAATCTCCTTCTCTTCTGGGTTTGATAGGTATTATTAGACTATCCTAAAGAAGATCCAAGAGGAAAGGAAGTGGCAAACAGGAAGATTACAGATTTAACTGCTTTGACCGCAACAGCAGTTGATGACGTTATACCCATAGTTGATATTAGTGAAACGAGTAATTCGACGAAGAATAAGAAGATAACGGTTCAGAATTTTTTCGCTGGTACTCCTTCTCTTAATTTAAAACTTGCGAATGGTACAGCCTCTGCACCAAGTCTTGCTTTTACAAGTGCAACATCAACAGGTTTATATCGTAGTGCGGCAAATGAATTATCTATAGCAACTAATGGTGGTCAAGCAATCAAGGTAGAAGCAAATAATAAAACCACAATTTATGGAGATCTTGTAGTTACTGGTGGAACTACAACTATTTCCTCTACTCAGATTGATGTAACAGATAAGAACTTGCAGCTTGCTACAGGCAATAGTTCTGATTCTGGAGCAGATGGAGGTGGCCTAACCGTTAAGGGTGCAAGCGATAAAACTTGGAATTGGGTTGATAGTACAGATGCTTGGACAGCTAATCAGCATATTGATGTTACGACTGGAAAAGTTTTCAAGATTGCTGGTACTGAAGTTCTAAATGCAACAACATTAGGAGCTGGAATTGTTAATAGTTCTCTTACTTCTGTAGGAACCCTTGGATCATTAACAGTTACTAATGCTGTTACCGCAGGCAGTTTAGATATTTCTGGTGGTGTTGATATAGATGGAACTTTAGAGGCTGATGCTTACACAGTTAATGGCACAGCATTAAATGAATTTATCGCCGACACAGTTGGGGCGATGGTTTCTAGTAACACTGAAACCAACATTACTGTCACCTATCAAGACGCAGATAACACCTTAGATTTCGTTATTGGAATCTTAAATCAAGATACAACTGGTAATGCTGCAACAGCGACTGCATTAGAAACTGCAAGAACTATAGGAGGTGTGTCATTCAACGGAACTGCGAACATCAACCTTCCTGGTGTCAATCAAACGGGAAATCAGAACACTACAGGCAGTGCGGCAACATTAACCACAGCGAGAACGATAGGTGGTGTTTCTTTCGATGGAAGTGCAAATATCAACCTGCCAGGGGTCAATGCGGCTGGAAATCAGAATACTTCAGGAACTGCTGCTGGGTTAAGCGGTACTCCCAGCATCACAGTCGCTGATGTTATTGGTGCTTCTTTAGACATTTCTGGTAATGCGGATATTGACGGAACTCTTGAAGCTGATGCGATCACGGTTGATGGTACTGCGTTAAACGAATTTATTGCCGATACAGTCGGCGCAATGGTTTCCAGCAATACGGAGACTAATATTGTCGTTACTTATGACGACAGTGATAACACTCTTGATTTTGTAATTAGTTCTTATCCTGCGGCTTCAATTAGTGGAACAACTTTACCCAGCAATATTGTTACTTCTAGTCTGACTTCAGTTGGAACATTAGGCTCACTCACTGTCACCAATGCTGTTACAGCAGGAAGCTTAGACATTTCGGGTGGTGTAGATGTTGACGGAACATTAGAAGCAGATGCAATCACAGTTGATGGAACTGCTCTTAATGAGTACATCGCTGACACTGTTGGAGCAATGGTTTCCAGCAATACAGAAACCAATATTGTAGTTACTTATGACGATTCAGATAACACTTTAGATTTTTCAGTTGTCAATATTACTGGTAATGCAGCGACAGCAACTGCTCTTCAAAATGCAAGGACAATTGGTGGGGTCAGCTTTGATGGCACTGCAAATATTGATCTTCCAGGTGTCAATACAGCAGGCAACCAAAACACTTCTGGAACAGCAGCAAACTTAAGTGGTACTCCTAATATCACTGTTGGGATCGTTACAGCAGCCAGTCTTGATATTTCGGGTAACGCCGATATTGATGGAACTTTAGAAGCAGACGCAATAACTGTTGACGGTACAGCGTTAGATGAATTTATAGCTGACACTATCGGCGCAATGGTCGGTAGTAACACAGAGAC
>VMHT01015212.1_pt1 | contig 12405 bp, 25 predicted proteins | sample 4693611 | NCBI WGS metagenome assembly VMHT01 (sample SAMN12280063, study PRJNA550983) | marine metagenome | isolation source: seawater sampled from same location over 5 years 0.02-0.2 micron viral filtrate | place: USA: collected off the coast of southern California halfway between the port... ...
CACAGGTAGCACAAAAATAATTACAACCGGATTTCCTGTTGACTTAAGTTGGGCAAATGCCCGTGATAATGCTGGTGACGCTTTTGCAATAAATGATAGGATCCGTGGCAACGGTGTTGAGTTGTATACAAACGGGACGAGTGCTGAATACAATTCAGGTTCTGCCGGGGTTCAATTTGACCTTCAAACGACTCTGCAAATGCAAAGCTATAGAAGCATTTCCGGCAAAAATTATTTTGCTTGGAATTTTAAACGCGCCCCAGGCTTCTTCGACGTGGTGACTTATACGGGGACGGGGTCAGCGCGGACAGTAAATCATAACCTTGGCGTAGCACCAGAACTTATGATCGTCAAACGTAGATCAGACGGTGGCCATTGGTATGTTTACGATGCGACCTTAGGCAACACTTATGTCAACCTCTTAAGCGCGTATTCGCAGTCATATACGTCTTCGGAGTGGAATAATACATCTCCTACAAGCTCTGTGTTCACAGTAGGCACTTCTGCCGTAAACGGGAGTGGTAGCACTTTTGTCGCTTACCTTTTCGCCAGCCTTGATGGCATATCTAAGGTTGGCAGCTACAGCGGCACGGGTAGCAATATCAACGTCGATTGTGGATTTACCGCAGGTGCTCGGTTCGTTTTAATTAAACGCACTGACGCCACCGGGGATTGGTACGTTTGGGACACAGCTCGCGGCATTGTTAGTGGTAATGACCCTTATGTTTTGGTCAATACGGGTAACGCAGAAGTCACTAACACTGATTACATTGACCCACTCAATGCTGGTTTTACAGTGACCTCATCTGCTCCTGCCGCGCTAAATACTAGCGGTGGTAGCTACATGTTCCTCGCAATCGCCTGATGCAACGTCCTGATCCGATGATCGCTGGCAAGCCAGGGGCAGAAGACACCGAAGCTATGTCTAATCGCATGGCTTGGCTTGAAGAGCTGTACTTCCTTGATGGCCGCGACCAAATCAGCCATCCGCAATATGGCCTGTTTACTGGCTTGGCGAACAAGTACAAAAACTTGGAGTCCACGGATGACTGCTAGCAATGGCCGTTATAGTGGCTTGAGGAGGTGACCCATGGCTGTCAACCCTGGTACTTTTAATTTTTTGATTCAGAGAGCCTCAGACTGGTCTGTGCTCCTGCAGTTCAAGGACAGCAACAATGCTGCGATCAATCTGACAGGTGCCACGGTTGCCGCTCAGGCGTGGGATAAAACGCGAGCTACAAAATACGCTGATTTTGGCGTTGCTTACACAAGCCGCAGCAATGGCCAAATCACGATCAGCTTGACTGACGTTCAAACTGTGGACTTCCCTGACAGCCTCTATTACGACGTGTTGGTCACAGATTCGTCAGGTGATAAGGAGTATTACTTAGAAGGGATTATTACTGTCGATCAGTCGTACACAAGATGACCCAAGTCAACGTCACCACTCAGAAGAACACAGTCACCGTTTCGACTAGTGGCCAGCTGACGACAGTCACGGCTACTACTGCTGGGCCGCAAGGCCCACCGGGCGATTTTGGTTTAAACCAGTCAGCCAAGGTAGACAAGTCAGTAATTTATTACGACCAATCAGCCGATATTTTTAAGGCTGATGCTGTCTACACGGCAGAGACTCTTACGGATGGCGGTTCATTTTGACAGCCATTTTACGCCCGTTTTGTTCACCCATCCCTTGAGTCATGTCTAACACAATCAGGATTAAGCGTAGAAGTTCGGGAGCCGCGGGGGCTCCCTCTTCGCTCGCCAACGCGGAAATCTGCTTCAATGAAGTCGACGACCAATTGTTCATTGGTAAGGGCACAGGTGGTGCTGGCGGCACTGCAACAACCATCGAAGCTATCGGCGGTAAGGGTGCATTTCTGGCCCTGACCGGAACTCAAACTGTTGCTGGCAGCAAGACGTATTCAGGCACCCTGATTGCGCCTACGCAAAGCGGTGGTGATAGCTCCACCAAAGTTGCAACCACGGCTTATGTTCAAGGCGAGATAAGTTCATTCATTACTGGAAACCAGACGGTCACGCTAAGTGGGGACGCTTCTGGCTCTGGCACAACCAGCATCTCTGTAACGCTGGCAAACAGCGGTGTGTCTGCTGGCACAACCAGCGGAATCACTGTTGATGCCAAGGGTCGTATCACTGCAATTACTGGCCTAACTGCTTCGGATATTCCGTCGCTGTCTGCTTCAAAGATCAGTGATTTTGACAGCACTGTTCAGGCAAACCGTCTCGATGAGATGGCTGCACCGACAGGTGCCGTTGACTTCAACAGTCAGCGTATTACTGGTGTCAGCGATCCTACTGGTGCTCAAGACGCAGCAACTAAGTCTTACGTCGATGCCGTAAAGACTGGCCTTGATGTTAAATCGAGCGTCAAAGTTGCGACGACTGGCAATATCACATTGTCTGGAACGCAGACGATTGATGGCGTTTCAGTTTCTGCTGATGAACGCGTTCTGGTCAAAGACAACACGGACGCTTCCGAGAACGGCATTTACGACTGTAAAGCTGGTGCTTGGGCACGTTCCAGCGACTTCGACTCAAACACTGAAGTTACATCTGGTGCGTTTACGTTTGTTGAGCAAGGCACTGTCAACGCAGATGCTGGCTTTGTTCTGACCACTGACGGTTCAATCACCGTTGGCACGACTGATCTGGCATTTACACAGTTCTCTGGGGCTGGATCTGTTTCTGCAGGCGATGGCCTCAGCAAGAGTGGCAACACCCTAAGTGCTGACCTTAAAGCCAACTCTGGTCTTGTTATCAGCGGCGGTGAAATCAGCATTGACCTTGATGCTTCAAGCATCAGTGGTTCTCTGGGCATCGCCAATGGTGGCACTAACGCCACATCTGCATCAGCAGCCAGAGCCAACCTCGGAGTGGCCATTGGCTCTGATGTTCAGGCTCACGACGCCATCTTGGATGACGTTGCAGCGCTGACTCAAGCGGCTAACAAAGGTATTTTCTTTGATACCGCTAACTCTGCTGCCACGTTTGACCTGACTGCTGCAGGTCGTGCACTGCTTGATGATGCTGATGCTTCCGCTCAGCGCACAACACTGGGTGTTGCGATTGGCAGTGATGTTCAGGCATTTGATGCCGAGCTTGCTGCTATTGCTGGTCTGACATCTGCAGCCAACAAGCTGCCTTACTTCACAGGCAGTGGTACCGCTGACCTTGCAGATCTGACTGCGTTTGCTCGTACTCTGCTGGATGATGCCAACGCATCTACAGCACGTACAACCCTTGGCCTTGCCATTGGTTCTGACGTTCAAGCCTTCAATTCGCAGCTCGCAGCTTTTGCTGCTCTGTCGAACACTGATGGCAACTTCGTTGTCGGCAACGGATCTACATTCGTTGTTGAGTCTGGAGCGACTGCACGTACCAGCCTTGGCCTTGGTTCAATGGCAACACAAGCAGCGAACAGCGTTGCGATTACAGGTGGCACCATCTCAGGCATAGAACTAGATGGGGGTTCGTTCTGAGGTATGACATACATCCTGCTGGGTAACACCAGCAGGTTTTTTTATGGACACTAATCAGAACCGTCCCATTGACCCTGCCATTAATGTAGGCAGCGGAAACGTTTCCCCACTCTTCCATGATCAAACGTGTCATTGGTGTCGCCGGTATGGCAGCTGTGCTGGCATCTCCTGCTTACGCAGGCGAGTTCTACGTAAATCCTGAGCTGAACGTTGGAGCTGGCATGGATTCTGGTGTTGGCTCTGCCATCCTGGAAGGCCATGTTGGTTTTGACTTCGACAATGGTGCTTACATCCAGGCTGGGCCTGCTCTTTTGGTGCCTGACTCTGGTGAGCAAGAAGTTGAGATCAGCGGCAAGGCTGGCATCAGTAATGGTCCTCTCTACGGCGAGGTTTCCTTTATCACTGGTGATGAGCTGAGCCTTGGTTTCAAAACTGGTGCTAAGTTCTCTTTCTGAGCTATAACAAAGCTGTCTTTTCACACAGGACAGCAATTTGCCCCCGTTTAGGTAGAGCTGCACGGGGGCTTTTTGTTGCCTAAACAGCTATGCAGAAGGTTTTCAACGTCTTATCAGTCTTGGCGTTCCTGATGTCTGGAACGTTGGTCACAGCGACGATTGTTGCGTTTGCTCGTGTTCCAGGAATGGTTCAAGACTATTTGGACGAGGCCACCAGTGGTGTTATTGACGAGGTAACTGAGGTCATTCCTGGTCAGATTGATGAAGCGATGCCAGAACTGCCGACAGAGACTGGCCTCCCAATCAAGTCACCATTTTAGTGTTGGCAGTCGGATCGTCGTCATGAGCTTCAGGCCCGAAGCCTTCAGCTTTGACTTTTGCCATATCAAGTTTTGGCGCGGGTGCTTTTGGTTTCTGCTCAAACGACCCTAGCCATTCGCGTAATGAGTCTCCTGTCGGAGTGCCCTTAGGCCATTTAATGTGGCGCAAGATCATCTTGTGATCTGTAAAAAGCCGAGACGATTTACCGAACAAGACTGTGTAAGTGATCTCAGGCCCTTCACGTCTGCGGTTTCTCTCAATCCAAAGCTGACCAGCAACAAACCGCTCACTCTTCATGCCGGAAATCCCTGAAATTGGTATTGGTGCCGTGCAAGTGCCGGAGATTCCGGCTTGGCGTGCCATGCCTCCACAGAGTATCTTGCTTGAGCCGCCTATAACGCTACAAATCGGTTTCCCTATAGCTGACATCCCTGGCTGCGTAGAGACAAGGAACTCAGCAGCGGGCGATAAGGAGATCTATAACACCGACCCAAAAGGCAACATCACCGTCTGTGGTGGCCAAATGCCGTCATACAAACCCATTGACTACACACCTGGCACGTTGGTGTATGGAGCGGCGAAACCTCCACCGCCACCAGAAGAAGAGGTAGAGCCAAAGAAAGAAAAACCGGCTGGTTCCTTAAGCCAACCGGCAGTTACTCTTCCGTCAGGCAGTGGCATTCCTGACATCCCACTAGATAGCGATGAATTGCCATGCCCGCCACTGGATGCATTACCTATTGGTGTAAGAGGCAAGCAAGGAACAGGCATTGTCATCGGATATAAGCGTGTCGATGGTCAGTGCATCACCATGTATGACCCCTTGCCGATCGACAAGATTATCGACAACTACCTGCCTCCTGCACCTGTAGCATTGTCTACTGCTGCCATTGCTGCTACAGCTGCTACATCTGCAATCGTGGCAAAGCCGCTAGGTGATTACGTGTTAAAGCTGATCAAACCCACTGTTAAGAAGACAGTTAAAAAGCTTAAGGGGATGATTGGGAAGAAGCCTCGTCCTGAGTCTGTTGCTGAGCGGGTGAAGTTTCAGCGTTCTCTCCGTAAGTAATTTTGTGGATGTGGGGCGGGATGACGTCCGGAGGATTGCCAATGATTACATCAGCGCATATAGAAGCGTATGGCGAATCAGGGTGAAACCTAATTCCCTCTTTTAATAGTGCCGAGCAATTTTTCAAACGCGCGATTTCGTGGTTTAACCTTTTGTCAGCAAGCTGGGCGTCCAGCAAAGCAACCTGCTTCTCAGCTGCTTTTCTACAGCTTCTGACGTGGGAACGGTCAAGCGGTACTGAAATTGTGGCTGTAATCCCGCCGTTAATCGAGTAATTAGTCTTCTGGCCTGTTCTAACAGGACGTAGGTATAAGACATTGCCCGGATTATCGGGGACGCCATCCGGGATGGCATTGCCTTCCGGATCTGTCGCGCCAGCCAAATCGAGAGTGTCATAAACCGGTTCCTGGTAGTAACGCTCATAAGGATTCGCCCAGCTAGTAGTTGTACTTAGAAAAGGATTAATGTGAAGAGTCGCTCCCTGACAAGATATACCTGCATAGTTAAAACCGAATGTGCGTGATGGCACAACCTGCACAGCCTGGTTTGTGACACTTCCGGAACTGTTTGCAACTGGCGCAGCGGTACTAGAGACTTGCGCCTGAGCTGGCGCGGAAAGCAGCAGAAGCGTTGCTATGAGTCGCTTCATTGGGTAAAGGTACTTGTCGTCTCAGTTACAGATTCGATGTCGGTGTCACGGTTGATGAGCGTATGGTTTACCAAACCTGGACCTTGCAGTGTTTCGACGAACTGAAAGGCTTCGCCTTGATTAACGATTGTCCAGGTTGGCTTAGTTGCAGCATCGATTGATGTCCATTTACTGGTGATGCCTTGAATGGTGTTTGACGTTGTCGTCAGACCCATCGGAGCAATAGCAGCGTCAGTCTTGATATTTGTACCACTAACTGAATACTCGTAGCCAGTCCGGTACTCATACGAGTTGATTACTTCTGTGACTTTGGTCTTGGTGGTTGTCGAACTAGAGAGAGTCCCCTGTGAGAAGTTCGGGACTACCGGGATCGCTGCTGCTGGAGCGGCAATAAGCAAAAGCAGCAACAGAATCATTTGATTGTCAGTTCTTGGATGACTTGCGCGATTGCATTTGTACCAGGGCCACCAGCCGTGACACTGATAGCTCCTCCTGAATCCACCGTGCCTGCCAGATTTGACGGCACCCCTCCAGAAGTCGTGGTCGTATTGCCGAAGATTGGCAATGCTGGGACTACTCCGGCAGTGACTGTTGTTGACAAGACTGAAGGCGTATTGTCCCCACCCGTGTACGTTTCGCTGTAGCTAAATGCATCTCCAGCCGTGGTAATGCTGTAAGCCCCTGGTGTGTAACCGAGCGCGGTACCTGGAGTAAGCGTGCCAAGAGTAGGTGCTGTTCCAAGAGTGACGTTTGAGCCTGACACAGCCATGGAACTAGGAATTCGAGTTGCGACTGATCCCGCTCCATCGACCGACAGGGAAACGCTTGACTGAATTCGATGAATCACGTCCGCTTGCACTGGAGCGGCAAGCAAGCTGACGGCTAGCGCCAGAAGTGCCTTTTTCATTGGATTCCGGCTTTGGTGTCCTTATTGTCTACGTTAACGTTTTTCTCCTCCTTCTTCTTTTTGTTCAATTTGCCCAGTGCTGGCGTATAGGTCGCGGCTGTGCCAGTCAGAAGTGACGCAGGAAACGTAGGGTCTACTGCTTGGGAGAAAATCCCTAAGTAGTTAGCGGTCAAGATGCCCATTGACCAGAGCAGGATCGTGACTCGGACAATGTCACCCAGCCAAGAGCTGCCTTGGTCCTCTTCCTTTTCTTGCTGATCTACAGAGTTGGTGGCCATAGCAGAACAGAGCTACCGTTACAGGGTAACTAGGTCAACCCAATGCTTCTAGTTCTCAAACCCATTCTCATGACCGCCTGGAAATCAAGGGCGTTCAAAGAGCTGATCGTGGCAATGTTAGAGCGCATCGTTGCCCGCAGCGACAACGATTTAGATAACCTTGCTGTAAAGCATCTGAAGGATTTGCTACTTCCTGACACTAGGCTGGATAAATAGGTAGTGTCTGGCATCATCCAACTGACCTTGCTGCTGTTGGTGCTAGGCGTGCTGTCTCTCCTGCCTTTTTTTGAACGCTTTTCTAAAGATGCGCCCCACCGCATGGCTGCTGTTAAACAGCTTGAGGAGTCCATGCCGCCGGAACTACTGGATGAGGATGCAGAGTGGTTCCAGGCTTGGAAGGCAAGCGGGTATGACCAAGAGGTTTACATGCCCTACTTCAAGCAGCTCGACAACAAAACAGGCACGGGCATTAGGGAGTGCTTCTCCTCGTCAGCCGCAATGGTGGCGTCTTTTTACCGCCGCGTTAAATCGGATGATGAATACAATGCGATCCGTGCTCAATTTGGCGATACGACGTCGGTAGAAGCTCAACTGGCAGCTTTGCGCAGCCTTGGCTTAGAGGCTGAGTTTCGCAAAGACGGCAACGCTGAGATGGTTGAGCTTGAGATTGAAAACGGTAGACCTGTTCTCGTGGGCTATCTGAGCGCAGGAAATATGCTTTTGGGACAACCACCCATGTGCAGTGGTTTGGGATGCGGCCATTGGGCGGTTATCTCTGGTTACTCAATGAAGCACAGTGATAATCCCCTTTGGATACTTCAAGACCCACGCGGCTATCCTGAAATGGAAAAGGGCGGCTGGTCTAACCCGCATCTAGGCCGCAACGTCAAGGTCAGGCAGGCGGCATTCAAGCCACGCTGGGAAGCGGAAGGCCCTAGCACGGGCTGGGTCATCCTTGTTAATGACTGAAACAGTGCTTACCATCCGGAAAAGTACATCCTGAAACAATCCAATGGGCTGGGCAGACTGGATGCAGGTGTCACCCTCTCTGCATGAGGAGCTAGAGATTGAGAGAAGCGTTAGAGAAGTACAGAACTGCCAAGACGAAGAGGTGCTCAAACTTCTCTGCGTTTCACTTGTGCGCCAGTCTTGGCACCAATCACGCCTTTTGAGCCAAGCAGTAGGACGCATAGGAGAACTTGACGAAAAAATTGCGACTTGGGACTAGCCTTGTTTCCCTGTAATCCTTGACCTGTAAAGCCTGACGCACTGCTCGTAATGCCATTTTGCTTGCCAGTCATGTTTGAAGCGGCGAACCATACCGCAATGGCTTACCTCCCATAACAGCAGCCCGTCTTTTTCAACCTGCTCGATGGTTGGTTTAGACATAAAAAAAGAGCGCGGGTGCGCTCCTAGTCTCTCGTTCGTCACAAGCTTAGAAGGGGATGTCAGCGGTTGAGTTATCAGCTGAACGGGGCTTCCCATCACTTAGAGCCATCAGCAGATAATCGTTGCCCGCTTGGCTTTCACGTGGCAAAAGGTTGGCGCGAAGCTTGACGCATTCTTCACCTTTTTGGTTTTCACAGCGGTCTGCGGTCTTGACCCATTCGACCATCTTGCGCAATTCAGCCACAGGCACTTCCATGGCTGCCCAATAGTGGCCGTCTTTTTTTTGGTCTTTGTTGAACCTGCCCCAGATGTTGAAGGCGTCGGGTGCGAAATCAGCCATTATTTTGAGAAAAAGAATTTGAGAACGATGGTTTGCAGCGCAGCGTTGATCACGCCTTGATGGCGTTTCTCGGCATAGTGCTGCAGTAAATCGGCTAGCTCCTTGTCCAGCCGAACTTGAAAGTGCTGAGCACGACGTTTGTCGTCATGCTTGGCCGCGAGCGATTTTTCATCAGGCATACTCATTCATGACGGCTTGAATCCAAACCTCGTGCTTTTTGCTAGTGATTGCCGGAGCGATTTTAGCGTTGGCTGCCAAGTTGAACTTCGACCGAAACGCTTTACAAAAAGCCTCGCGGTTGTTTTTGGGCATGTCGCCAATCCACTTCAACAGAAAGCTGCGTTCGCTTTCCACAAGATACTGATCTTCTTTTGACAAACCAGCAACAGTCGGCGCAGCTGAAGGCTTTGCCGTCTTCTCTTCGCGATGTGGATTTTCAACCTCTTCGCGTGCCCAAAGCTGCCATGCAAGACCGAACTGTGCAGCAGCAGCTGTGCAAAGACAACGTCGATGGCTGTCTGTTAGATCGCGTGCGCTGACCTTGCCAAAGGCAATGGCATTATTGCGATTGTCCATAACCGCCTGTGGGAAGTGCGGCGATGTTTGACGATCAGGGCTAATGAAATATCCGACGACATAGCCGGTTTCATTCGGCGCTTTCCAAACGTGCCCGCCTCCAGGAGCAGTCGCTAAGGCAAATTGCCATCCAGGGGCATGAACATGAAGCAGGTGCATCGTGCGGCACCAGTTCACATAATCAGCCTTATAGCTGCCAGATCCCTTTTGGCTTACGTCATCGGTGGTGATGACATCGCCAAGATTAGGAAAGGGCTGTGATGGTGATGATGGCGGAGGGTTGTTCTCTGTCATGTGCAAAACGGCGAGAGGCAAAGAGGCTGACGACTTGTGCGTCATCATTGAAAATCGCACCATCTGCGAGAGCGTCTAAACATGCCCGACAAAGTTTGTCCACATCGCCAACGCGTGTGATGCAATGTTGTGGGGCTGCAGGCTTGAGATGTCCGTTGGTGCGGAAATGGTTCTTAGGCCGAGCAAAAACAAACGTTACTGAGATGGCCATCGGCTTGTCTAGCATGGCATACCAACCGTCAGGACGCAAGTCCAGTGCTGTATGCCTCACTTGTAGACGCCATGGCTTGCATCGATTTGATGACTCAACCATGACGCCGTTGCCGACGTGACGCTTACTGCCTTGCGGCGCAGGCTTGCCAAGAACCGTAAAGGTGAATGAGTTACTGGGGAAGTTGGCTGAAGGCTCGGTCAATTGCGCTGTTCAGGAGAGCCTGAGCAAGTTTCGATGCACTGAGTTTAGGCTGCTCGTACTCAATAAATTCACCTGCAATTGTCACGTTAGTCATGTTGCCTTTGGTGGCCTCAGACAACTTGGCAAGCTTTTCAGACCGGCCTAGATCAAGAACGATTTGAACGTTTTTCATTTTAGAGATGTTGGGGTGGTGGGACTTACGCGGATGCCGCCCAAGGTCAAAAACCTTTGGACTTTGCGCTAGGACGAGCTGTAAAACTCAAAACGTCTAGCGATTTGCATTTGCCGTTCATAGTTGCTGTTTCTAAAGTTGACTTAGTTGCAGCTATAGATCTTCTAATCTCAGTCTCCTGCTCTAAAAGCTCTTTTTTAAAACTGCAAACAGACTTTGCTACTCCATAGATGATGTTATCGGAACCGTTTTGATGCTCGTCAACTAACTGCAAAGCGTTTTGAAGCATGACTAGCCTCTCTTGCTGCGTTCTTTCGTAAAAGTCTTCGTTGTATAAGTCAAGAAATTCCTCAATCGAGTAACGACCGCTAGGCGACTTCACGGTGTAATCGTATGTGCCGTCACTGCGTTTGTACTTGCGAACAATGCCAACGCCTCCAATTTTCTTGAACATCTTGACTCCTTGTGGCGGTATGTTTGTATCGTCCCCTGTAAGCCAAAGATGATCAAAGCGGTAGCCGCCTTTTCTTTTAACAGCTGTCTGAACTGAGTCATCCCGGTTCCAAACGCAGACGTAGGGCTTAGAAACACAGACCCAAGTCTGATTGTGACGTGAACCTGTTTCCCAGCCCGCGAAGGCAACCCACTGGCCTTCAAACTCCTTCAGAGTTTTTCTCATTGGAGCCTTTCGCAAGCTGCTTGCCAGCCTTGTTGGCAATGCAGCTTTTGTTGTTCATCAAGCGTGGTCGTTAAGCTGTACCAAAAAGCACCGCCCATCAACAGGCAAAACACCCCGATGACGATTGCATTGGTCTTAGAGCTGCGCCGCTCAGGCTCATAAAAGCCTGGGCTGCGATAGTTGATGCGGTTGCGAGTCATGAGCGAACGAGAGGAGGGGCTCATGTGCAGCAGTATGCCGTGACTGGCATACCGTGTCAACGCTTCTTCTTAGTCTTCTTCCTTTTTTTGGGTTTACTCGTGACTTTATTTACGGCTTCAACGTAGCCAGGGGGCTCAGGTACACCCCCCTTACGCAGGATTTCAGACCAATTCATGCCATCCGCTTGAACCAGCTGCCAGTCAACACCAGCTCATCTAGCACCTCTTTCTTGATCCTGTAGTCACCAAACCGGCTGCCTCTATGAACCGTTGAGTCAGGGACAATGACCTCAGCTGTAGCCCATACGTGCCCGCAGTTGTCGCACTTGCGTTGTCTGCTGATCGCGTTCTCGCCTGAATGTCGAACTTGTGTCACGCGACCCATGCCTCTTGTGAGCTGGGTGTTGCATTTAGGACAGATCATCAAAAATCAGGGAGGGTGGCGTTGAAACGTCCCCAAGCGTCTTCCCACTCCTGCCAACCCTCAGGGTCACTGTTGATGATCCGCGTCCTGTCAGGCCCGCACACCACTGTTACCAGATCTGTCACCACCAACGAAGGGTGATGCACCGCAAGGAAGCTCCTGTAAGCCTGGAGCTGGGCAGTTGCTGGGCGTCTGCTGGAGACTCCCTTTTTACTCGATACGGTCTTTAGATCGCCAAGAATCACCCTCTTGTCGTTGGGATCCGTTGTGCGCAGCAAAAAATCCAAGCTGCCACCTACTCGCTTGATTTTGTCGCACACCGCATATTCGGTTGCCAGTGTCTCGACGCCCTTAAATAGCGGCTCATCTAGCAGTGGCTCAATCCACGGTGCCCACTTCTCGTCGTATACAGATCCATGGCCAAGCAGGAACTCATCGCACAGGACGCGGTGGATGGTTCGGCCTCTTTCTGCCCAGCCATCAGAGCCATCCTTTGTGCGCTCAATAGCAGCCCGATGGATGGGTGACATGTCGAACGAGAGCACGGTGCTGACGTTGTACGGCAGCCATTCTCCATAAAGCCTGTATTTGTGCTGTAACCGGTAAAACTCCAGTCCTGGCACGGCATCTAGCAGTTGTCTCACAAATGGGTTGCGTATGCGTCGCAAACGTGGCACCTTTGCGATGCAACGTCAACCGTTTGTGCCACAGATCAACGTCAGAATCACGAAGGA
>VMHT01186411.1_pt1 | contig 12405 bp, 7 predicted proteins | sample 4693611 | NCBI WGS metagenome assembly VMHT01 (sample SAMN12280063, study PRJNA550983) | marine metagenome | isolation source: seawater sampled from same location over 5 years 0.02-0.2 micron viral filtrate | place: USA: collected off the coast of southern California halfway between the port... ...
TAGTAAATTAACAGGTGTACCAGTTTCAAAGTAATTAATTAAGCCATCTTGATCAACAAATTCTTTATATTTTTTATAAGACTGTTCAGAAAGTTCATCTATAAATTTTCTATGCTTTAATTTAGTTTGAATTTCACTAGATGATTTGTTTATAAAAGCCGCTACACCAAGTTTTATATTTTCATAAGCTAAATAACGTGTTGAATACTTGTCAGAGATAACCTCCCCTTGTTCTGTGTATCTTATTTGAGAAGAAATTGTACCTTGAGGTTGCGACATAATAGAATCATAAGTAGGACCTCCTCCGCGACTTATTGTTCCTCCCCGACCATGAAAGAAGTTAATATTTACATTATTTTTAACACCTACTTCAAACATAGAAATTTGAGCTTTATATACGCTCCATTGTGAAGCAATAATGCCGCCATCTTTGTTAGAATCAGAATATCCAAGCATTATTTCTTGTGAATTATTCATATAACTACTCAAAAATTTTTTGTATCTTGAAGTTTTAAGTAATCTCTCAATAATTTCTGAGGATCTATTTAAATCATTAATTTCTTCAATGAGTGGTGTTATAGATGGGATATTTTTATATGGCATTACCTCTTTGCTTAAATCAAAAAGTGCAAGAACATCAGAATGAGATTTAGTCATTGAAAGAATTAACGAATTAAATACTTTTGTTCCATAAATTTTTTGTAAATTGGGAATTTCCCTTAGAAGTTTTTTAAAATCAGTAAAAAGTCTACCTTTTTTTGAATTTATTACAGAAGAGTTTTGTCGAATATCTAAAGAAACACCATGAAATTCAAATTGCTCAATATATTCAATAAATGTATCTAGTTTGTTTATTTGTGTTTTATTACCAAATATTTGATTAACAGCTTTTTGAAAAGTCAACATGTCTTTTTTAAATTCATTAAAATACATATATCCTTTATTGCTTTTTTGAAACATTTCAAGTCTATGAAAAACTAACGAAAGATAAATTCTAAACGGCTCATCAAAATTTAATTTAGAATAATGAACATATTCATTTGGTAATAATTTTTCATATTTTTTTATAGCCCTATATAAAGATTCTGGACATTTTACAAAATCTGTAGAAATACTAAAATCTTCTGAAAGTTCTTTGATTTTACTTTTATAGATATTAATAATTTGATTAGAATAAATTTTAAGAGCTTCTTTAGTAACATTTGTAGTTACATATGGGTTACCGTCCTTATCAGCACCCACCCACGAGCCAAAATTTATATTAAAATTATCTGTATTTTTTAAAATTTCACCATCATTGACGATATTCTGATAAACATCAGTATATAAAATTTCTAAATAATAAATTAAAGACTTCACTTCATCCAAAGGGTTGGGTTTAACAGATCTAACGTCTCTTGTGTACCAAAGTTGTGTTATTAGAGTATTTATTTCATTCATATCCTTAGAGGAGTTTTTTTCAATCAAATCACCGATTTTATATATTTTTTTTAAGGTAGATTGCCTTGAGCTTTCTGTAGGATGAGCGGTAAATACAGGTAAGAAAGATAAATTTTTGTTAAACGACTTTTTTATCTTAATATTTTTATTTTCAAGAAAATGTTCTCTAAATACTTGTTCTGCAATATTTGATAGGTAAAAAAATATTGTAAAAGATTTTGTAATAATGTAAATTTCTTCAGGCTCTAATTTCTGTAACGATCTAAAGATGCTATTTAGATATTTTTCTTCTTTTGATGATCTATACTTTTTTGAATTAAATCTAATATTTTCAACAATTTTGAAATATTTTGTACCAGCTTGTTCTTTTATAACATTTCCTAATTCGTTTCCAAGAAGTTTTATTGTCACTGGCAACGTATGAAAATTAACAGATATGTTAAATCCTTTCAGTACTTTGAATAAAGTTACTTCCTGTAGTATCAAATACAATATTTTTCATTGAAGCAAAATTAATTTCTGAAAATTCAGTATGCGGTGTTAAAACTAGCAACATATCATATTTTTCAAAATTGTTTGATGTAGTTTCTTTTTTAATTTTTTGTCCTGAAATTTTTAATTCATCTACAAACGGATCATAAAAAGAAACTTCAACATGTTTTTCTATAAGAAGCTCTAAGATATTTAAAGCTGGAGATTCCCTCATGTCGCTAATATCTTTTTTATATGCAACTCCTAAAACTAAAACTTTTGAATTCCTTAACATCTTATCTTTACTGTTCAATAATTCATTTACTCTACTTATAACGTATCCTGGCATTGAATTGTTAATCTCTTGAGCTAATTCAACAAACCTTACTGGTTTTCCAATTTGTCGAGTTTTAAATGATAAGTATTCTGGATCTACAGGTATGCAGTGGCCGCCAACACCAGGACCTGGAGTAAAAGACTGGAACCCAAAAGGTTTTGTTTTTGCTGCATTAACTACTTCCCAAATATCAATTTCTAACATTTTACAAAGCATGGCTAATTCATTTATTAATGCAATATTTACATGTCGATAAGTGTTTTCTAGAAGCTTAACCATTTCCGCTTCCCTAGTTCCTTTAACAACTACAGTCTCATCAATAATTTTTTTATAAAATGAATTAATTTTTTCAAGAGAATCCTCATTGATTCCACTAATAACTTTTGGGGTGTTTTTAAACTTCCATTCCTGATTGCCTGGATCGATTCTTTCAGGTGAATAACCTACATAAAAATTAATACCCGCCTCTAATGATGAATGTTTTTCAAGATTAGGAACTAAAACTTCTAATGTAGTACCTGGATAAGTAGTGGATTCAAGAATAACTACTTGATTAGAAACTAAATTTTCACCAACAGTCTTTGCTGCTGCTTCAACATAGGATAAATCAGGTTGATAATCAGTTAAGGGGGTTGGAACACTAATAACAATATGTTGACATTTAGAAAGTAATGATGGGTCATCTGTAGCTTGAAAAGTATTTAATGCTTTTTTTAATTCATTATTTGAGATATCTTCAATTGGAGAGTTTCCATTGTTTATTTCCTTCACCCTATCACTGTTTACGTCGTAACCTATGACTTTTAATGCTGAGTTTGCAGATTCTACAGCTAGTGGTAAACCCACATAACCAAGTCCAACAACACCAAGATCATAGTCAAAATTACTCAATTCAACTCCTTATAAATTCTCTCTGATGTTTTACCATCCCAAAGGTCAATTTTGTCATAAATAGGTAGTTTAGTATTTAATGAATTATTAATTTCATCAATAATATTTTTATTAACTCCAATGACTTTATTTGTACCTAGGTCGACTGTTATAGGTCTCTCAGTTTCTTCACGTAAAGTTAAACACTTTTTATTTAAATAAGTTGTTTCTTCTTGAAGTCCGCCAGAATCGGTAAGACATAGAACTGAATTATAAACGAGACTCAGAAACTTTATATATGGCTGTGGATTAATAATTTTAAAACTTGAAGTATTAATATTATTTTTTTCAATAAAGTTTTTTAACCTTGGGTGAGCAGGAATAACAATATCATACTTATTCACAAAATTTTTAAGTCCATCAAAAATAATGAAAAGATTTTGGTCAGTTAAATTTATTGGTCTATGAATTGTTAAAACAAAATATTCTTTTTCTATGTCAAATTCGCTTGGGTTGAAACTATCTTTTGATGTAATTATTTCATGATTATTAACCAATGTATCAATCATTATATTTCCTACGTTTGAAATTTTATCTGTGGAAATATTTTCCTTTATAAGATTCTGAACAGCATCTTTAGATGGGGTAAACAACATATCACAAATTGCATCCACCATAATCCTGTTCCTCTCTTCTGGAGCATTCTGATTTCTTGAACGTAATCCAGCTTCAACATGATACGATTCAATTCCGTTATTTTTTGCAACAATTGCTCCAGCAAGCGTAGAAGTGACGTCACCAAAAACAAATAAGCTTTTAGTAGATTCAATATTTATAAAATTATCTAATTCAGATATAATTCCACCTAATTGTTTATTCATAGAATCTGCTTTTATATTTAAATTGATATCTGGAGCTCTAAGTCCTATATCCCTAAAAATATCTTCAGACATATTTTTGTCCCAGTGTTGACCAGTGTGAATGAATAATACATTGTGGTTGTTATTTTCATAGTGGCGTAATAAAGGAGCTACTTTAACAAAATTGGGACGAGCTCCCACAATCATTGCAGTATCATATTTTGTTTTAGTCACGTTTACTATATTAGTAGGTATTAATAAGCAAATTATTAACTATTATTGAATCAATGGAAAAAATTGTATTAAACGCGTGTGGAATAAAATCTAAAGGCGGCATAACTGTTTTAAAAAACCTTTTAAACAAAACTGATAACGTGAAATTTTTTTTACTATACGACAATCAAGAATTGGATATTCATGTAAATGAAATAGAAAAATTATTTATAAAATATCCCCGATTCACACATCCATTATTAAATATCTTAATAAATAAAGAAGATCTTAAAAAAATTAACAGTTTTGATAAAATTATTCATCTTGGTAATTTTGGATTTAAAACAAACAATTATTCATATATGTTCATCCAGAATATATTACCGTTGATGAATCCTTACTCTTCATTTAGAAATTTTATACTTAGATTGTTGTATTTTTTTAGTTTTAAGATTTCTGATGAAATAATTGTTCAAAAACAACATGTTTCTGACTTAATTCCTAAATCACTAAGAAAAAAAATAATCGGTAACACTTTTGTCAAAAGTGTTGAGCAATCGAAAAATGAAGGGTTTGTAGTTATATTTGAAGATGTTAAAAACAAAAATCCTGATTTCTTAATCAATTTAATTTTAGAACTCACTAACAAAAATTATAAAGTTGATGTAATTTGTTCAACTAAAAAATCATCAAAGTTGTTAAATAAAATACATGATAATCAAAATGTTAATTTTTTTGAAAACATTCGGAATGAAGAAGTTTTAAATATATTTAAAAAAAATCGATGTTATATTCATACAAGTAATTACGAAACTGTGGGTCTTCCTATATATGAAGCATTGGAAAGTGGTCTAAAAGTAGTTGTTCCTGATGAAAGTTATATTTCTATAGAAAATCATAATATATTTAAATTTACCACTGGCAATTTAAATTCAGCTGTTGAAGCTTGCCTAAAAGCAAACACAGTACCATTATCAGATAAAATTGAAGTACCAGTTTATTCTGAGAATTGGAATCTAATTTAATTTATTAATCACTGCGTTTGAGCCGAAATTTTCAATAAAATTATCATTATTAAAATCGAAGGTACCATTCTGAAACAGTTTTAAGTAATTATTAATATCACTAGGTTGGGTTTCTTTATTAATAATTTTCAAATTTCCAAATAGTTTCTCAAAGCGATACATAGGATCTGAGGGTATTTCAGCAAAATGTATAACAGGCTTACCCAAAGATATGTACTCAATTACCTTACTTGGGAGTTGGTATTTATTTGTATTACCAATTGAAAGCAATAAGTGAAAATTATTTATCATTTTTTTTATAGCTTCCTCTCTAGGAAGTAGTGGTTCAAAAAAGTGATTATCCAGGTTTTGAAATGAAGTGAAATACTTTTTCGATTCTTCATTTATATACCAGTGGTGATTAAACTCTTCTCCTAATTTATTTGCAATGTGGTTAATGTAGTTAAAAGGTTCTCTTATTTTATCTGTAAAAATTCCAAAATAACCTATGTTGATTGGAATTTTGTTATAGTTATACTCTTTTGATAATAAAATGTTCTCATTAAGTATTTCAAAAATTGGATGGCCTATATTTAATTTTGATTTTTTGATTTTAAATTTTTTTTGATGGAAATCTAAAACTTCTTTGTGAGTAAAGAAAATTTGATCAGCTTTGTTGTAATATTTTTTTTCTATAAACTTATTGAGAAATGAATATAGGATTTTGTTATTTTCAGGTGATTGTAATTTTAGACTAAAAGGATCGCCTATATCCATTACCCATTTTGTTCCTAATTCTTTGACTATTATTGAGGCACAGACATGCGAAGTAAAAGGGAGGCTTACAGATATTACAGAATCAAAATCTTTTGAAATTTTTGCTTTGTTCTTATAAATAGTAAAAATCCAAAACATCGCGTAATCAGGCCATGCAAAGTTTTTAAATAGCAATCTGTAAACTTTTTTTAGTAAGTTGTATATTATTTTTTTTAAAGAAGGATTGTCAATACTATTAGCATCTTTTCTAATTGAATTCATAGTTGTAGACATTTTTTTATTTCCAAAATATAAAATATTATAATTTTCAACAGATTCATCTGGACAAGTTCCAGTTAATATCGTTACTTCATTACCTGTTTCAATTAATCTATCTACTAAAGTTTTCCAACGAGTAGTTCTGGGACTTAAATGTGGTAAAAATTGATGAGATACAATTAAAATTCTCTGTTTATTCATTTTTACTCAAATTCATAATAAATGTTATTGAAATTGCTAAATGTGTTGCAAGCTCTTCTGCTTGGTATGAATACATAAATAATATCGATATTAAACTAACGAAAATATATGGCTGAAGAGGTTTAGTTGTAAAGAACAGTTTTCGCAAATAATTAATGATAATATATATAAACCACAATAAACCTAGAAGCCCAGATGATAGAAGGACGTTAGCATAAAGATTATTAAAAGAAACTACTTGTCCAGGATTTCTATAAACGATTTTTTCATCAATACTCGTTTTACTTGCTTCATCAGCTGCGTATGAATAAATTATATTAGAATATCCAAAACCATTTCCAAATATCGAAAATCCATTATCCTGAATAAAATCAATCAGAAAGGCTGTGTTTCCAAAAGCATCTAAACCTAAAGAAGTAATTTCTTTAAATCTTCCAAAAGTAGCTTCTGAAATATTTTGTGAATTTTTTAATTCATCTAACCTGTCTTCAACTTCACATACACAATCATTAATTTTAGATTCACATAAATCTTGATCTGGAGGAAATTGATAAGAAAGAGAATTAGAAATAAAAACCAGAAAAATAAATATAGTCATCATTAAAGCAATATTTATTTCAATTCTTCGATAAATAATAAAGGAAGCTAACAGGACTAATACAGAAGATACAATCAATGCAACAAAACCAGTAAGGCTTCGACTTAGTACTACGCTTAATATGGGAATCAAAGCTAAAAAATACCAAATTTTGTTCTTTTTACCAATATAGAAAAAATATGGTAAAAACGGAACAGTCCAAATTGCTAAAAAGCTTGGTTCTCTAAATGTTCCATAATTTCTTAATATATTACAAGCCCTAGCAATAGGCTGAGTCCATCCACCTGAGCCTGATCTCGTTCGGGGAAAATCAGGATATCCAAAAATATAAGAGAAGTAACTAATTAAAGAAAGTGAAGATATTATCAAACTAGATATTAAAAAATACTTTAAAACTGTTTCAAAACTATAAGTACTCAATAAATAGTTGAGAGTGTAAAGAATTATTAAGAAAAGAAGTATCTTAAATAGTCTCAGGCTAATGTACTGAAAATATGTTGTGCTCGCATATTTTGGTAGAACAAGATCGTTAAATAGTGACTGAACTAAAGTTACAAAAACTGCATAAATAGTCCAATTTCTTATAGACGTAATTTTAATTGCTGAAGCTCTAAAACCACTTAAAAATAGTAATACAAAAATTGCTATGAATAATGATGCTCCAATCCAATATATAGGAATATTTTTTACAGAATATGCATCAAGTCCTTCAAAAATAAAAAAAGAGAGAAAAGTAAAGCCGAGTATGTTTGAATACTTTAGATTCAATTTATCCTCTTATATCCTTCAGAAAACTGTACTTTGGTACCATAATTCTTCTCTCCCCATGAAGTATAAGCCTCTAATTCACAATCTTTAGATAAATCTTTAATGGTTACTATTCCATCAATAATAGTTATTGAACGAAAAATTTTACTTTCCTCAAAAACAGCCGAACCTAAGAAATTATATTTATCGTGATGTAAAACTTCACCATCGTTGATTCTTAATTTAAAACAGTCAAATTCATCAAGTTTAGGATATTTAATATTAGATTTTGGACCCCAATGATAATCAGCAGATCTAAATTTATTTCTGAGGTCAATATTATCAGTATAAGTACCAGTGCCTGGATCCCTTGCATACCAAGTGCCGTTAGTAAAACATTCAATTGACAATTGATCATAATGAGAGTGTCCTCCAACCCCATTTTGACCTAAACGCCCACACCTAATGCTCAAATACTCCGTACCTTCTTGATTGCGCCAGATATATATTCCAAATTCATTAAAAGAATAAAAATCAAAATCGCTTTGAAATACTTTTATTGGCGGATGTTCAACTTCACTTTGAATTAAATTAGGTTCTTTAAGATAAGTACTGAGGTCAACTGTTGAAAAAGTTTCTTCATTTGAACATTTTGATAAAAAAGAATTTGGTTTACCACTGTAAAAATAATTTACCATATCAATGAGCCAATTCATTTTTAGAGGATTGTCTTCATCAAAGTAAAAATAAAATAATCTACCAGAGTCATTATCACCAATCTGTGATAGCTCACCATTAATTGTCAACAAACTTATAAAGTCTTTATTTGCTAAAATAATCTTTTCAATAGTTTCCAATACGGGAGAATTTAAATCCAGTTCTTCTACTGCAAATTTGCAAATTAACAAGGCTTCTGTAGCAAGGGCAGAATAGTGAGATGATCCTTCAAAATTTGTTCCTTCATCATAAAATTGTAAATTCAACTGGTTAATTAATTCATTTAAGTAAAAATCGAATTCTTTTTTATAATTTTCAAATCTATATGTTGCAATTGTTAAAAGTATCGAACTTAATTCAACTAAATAATGATTTCCAACAACATTTCCTTCATTTTCAACATTATCAATTACAAATTGATAATGTTGACTAATATATGTGTCTAATAAGTCTTTGTTATTACCAAGTATTTTTGCGTTTAGATTACTATTTTCTAAGAAATTTCTGTGAAGAATAAGATTTATATTTCTTATAGCTACATCCATTGGGCTATTCCAATAAATTAATGGGAAATCATTCACATCTAGAACGATATCTGGAAAATTAAATTTATTTAAAATTGATAATAAATCAAATTTTTGTAAGAATTGTAACCTTGAAGCTTCATAAGGGACCTTTACATCTCCTTTATTAAAATAGGCTGGTATAACTTTATTATGAAATTTAAAATCAACATTATTAAAAATATCATCTGAAATAATGAGTTGTTCGGTTTTTTTTCCAAATATCTTTACAGAGCTATCAATTTCAATATTTTGATTTGATAATAGATATGCTAAAAGTGGTTTAAAATAATTGGGATAATTATATTCAAAAGTTTTAAAATCTGATGGAATATTTACATTTTCAGCAGTTATATTTTTAATTTTAAATTTTATTCTCTTTAATAAGAGCTTAAACATAAGAACTCCTGAAACTATATGAAGTTAGAAGGGAAATAATTATTTGCGAAACTACTATTGATAAAATTGCAGGATTACTGATACTAAAATTGTGAAATAGAAAGTATACAAAATAAGATAATAACGAACTAAAAATTAAAATTTTTGTTATATTTATCTCAAATCCTAGTGCACGCGAAAAGATTATATTTATTCGTGACCAAACCATTAATGGTAAACAAAATAAAATCATAGATGTTTGAAGTGCTACTTCAGAAAATGTATTGCCAAGTAGAGAAACAATAATATTTCCTACAATATCTTTAGAGAAATAGAAAATGATTGGAATAGTAAATGTTAACAAACACATTTTTCTGAGTCTTTTTCTTATATTATGAATCTCGATCTTATTGTTTAACCTTGAAAGTTCTGGAAATAATATATCTAAACTTGCAGCTAAAAGTTGAAATATAATCTCTAAAATTCTCCTAGACCATGCCAATACACCTAGTGATGGTCCAAAATAAAACAAACCAAGTAAAACAATATCAAGTTCTGAAATCAATGCACTAGAGAATGTAGTAAGTACCATTTTTTTCCCAGAGTCTTGTAAATTTTCTGTAATTTGCTTGGTTGGTCTAGTTTCAAACAATTTATCACTATTAGGAATAGAGATATGTGCAAATATAAAAAATGAAAACAACATAAAAACTTGATATGAAATGAGTACAGTAATTGAAAATCCTTGATAAACAATTATCCAAGCACCTATTCCATAAAGCAAGGTTCTTACAAATATTTGCTTTGAGCTAGTTACAAAATCTCCTCTTGCTTGATAATATGCAAGTGCTACATGAATCATCTCATTAAATACAAACCCTAAAAGAAATAATGCAGTGATAGAAAAATCTCTTTGGAACAAAAAAGTTATTGGAAATAAGATTATTAATGCAACAAAGAAATTTCTTATAATTAAATAATATGAATTAGAAAACATAAGTTTTGAATTTTCTTTATTTTTCGCCAAAATCTTTGTTACTACAAGCGCCAAAGACAATACAGTAGCTGTGCCTATCAAAACTGATAAACTTTTAGAAGAGGCGTATTCACCGTATGTTTCTGCACCATACTCTCGACTAATTATCGTAATTAAGAAAAAATTAACAACTAATAAAGTGAATTGCATAATTGAAATATAAACTGTATTTCTTTTCCAATTATTTATCACTATACACTCCTGCTTAAATGCCATTTTGCAAGGTTTGATAAATACCACTTTTTTTGATAATCTCTACCAGAAATAACCTTCTCTAAAGATTTGGAGTTGAATAAATTAGTAGAAGAGTTAAAACTTCTTATTGAATCATAAAAATATTCTTGATCTTTTTTTATCCATTCACCTACAGGTGCTCTAAAACCCTGTTTAGTTCTGTTATATATTTCTTTTGGAATATGTTTGTTTGCAACTTGTTTAAGTAGGGGTTTGGTAGTTTTCTTGTCAAAAATAATTTTTTCAGGAATTGTTAATATATATTCAATCAATTTATGATCTAAGAAAGGTACTCGTGCTTCTATAGATGATTGCATAACCAATTTATCCATCCTCATTAAAAGTAACTCTGGCAATCTGATTTGCAAGTCTATAAGAGTCATCCACTTTGAAAGTTTTGAATTTTTATTTGAAAAATAGTCATCCCATTTATTATCAACATAATTTATAAGTTCAAAATCATTGGTAATTCCATTGACTAATAAATCATCAATCTCTGGTACATTAAAACCTAAAGCTCCTCCAGCAAATGAGGTTCTGTTTAAAAGAATATTTGAAAGCATATTGGTTCGATGGCCTTTAAATTTAAAATTACTTGGACTAGATTTTGTAATTGGTTTTACATAACGATTTAGTTTCATAAATCTTAGCCAATGATCATAACCGTAAAATAATTCATCTGCACCCTCACCTACTTGTACAACTTTAATACCACTTTTTTTTGATGTTTTTCCAAGAAAATAAAGCGGGATTCCTACTTCATCACCAACTAAATCATCTTGATAGAAGGAATAATTATCAATTATTTTTTTAAAGTCAGAATATTGAATTTTATCCTCTACTAGATTCACACCAATATTTGTAGCTGCAAATCTAGCTTCTGCAACTTCACCTTGGTACCCTTCAAAATGCTCTTCGTAGTCAATATTAAAACTTTTAACTTTGGAATTGGTGTTTTTACTCATTAATTTACCAATTAATGAGGAATCTAAACCTCCTGACAAAAACAAGCCAACTTCTACATCACTAACTTTTCTATAGTTTACAGATTCAATCAGTATTTCCTCAACTTTTGAAATTGCTTCTTGTTCCGTGATGGTGTTATCCTCTTCGATAGAAAATGGATCCCAATATTTATATTTTGAAATATTTTTATTTTTATCTAAATATAAAAACTGTCCAGGTTCTAATTTCGAAATATTTTTATTACCTGTTTTATTAGTTGGAACTGCTAAATGTCTGAGATAAGCAACATATGAATCGAGATCAGCACTGAAAGGAAATAAATTTGATTTTTCAATAGCCTTTAGTTCTGAACTAAATATAAATGTATTATCAATAAGGGAAAAATAAAGAGGCTTTATGCCTACCCTATCTCTTGCTAAGAAAAATGATTCTTCTTTAGAGTCATAAATTGCAAATGAAAACTGGCCTCTAAGTTGCTGGAGGACATCACTTCCAAAATGTAAATAACCTTCAAGGAGAACCTCGGTATCACCATCTGTATAAAAATCTACACCTTTTGCCTCTAGGGTTTTTCGAATCTCTTTAAAGTTATAAATTTCACCATTAAAAACTATCGAATATCTATTATCTTTTGAAACCATTGGTTGATTTGAACGTCGGTCTAAATCAATAATTGCAAGCCTAGTGTGGATTAGAGCTACTTTATTATCTATATACTCTATTTTCGAAAAATCA
>VMHT01202314.1_pt1 | contig 12405 bp, 5 predicted proteins | sample 4693611 | NCBI WGS metagenome assembly VMHT01 (sample SAMN12280063, study PRJNA550983) | marine metagenome | isolation source: seawater sampled from same location over 5 years 0.02-0.2 micron viral filtrate | place: USA: collected off the coast of southern California halfway between the port... ...
AAATTATCCTCCGACCTTACCAATTCTGCAATCTATCGGAAGTTGTTGTCAGGGCAACCGATACGTTGTCAGACCTTAAACGAAAAGTACGTGTTGCGACTATCCTTGGAACTTTACAGGCTACCCTGACAGACTTCCGTTACCTGCGTAAGGTTTGGAAGAACAACACTGAGGAAGAAGCACTGCTTGGTGTATCACTAACAGGCATTATGGATCACCCGACTCTATCGGGAAGGAGAGATAAAGGTGTCCTCAAAACATGGCTTACTGAGTTACGTGAAGAGGCTATCGGAACGAATAAATCATGGGCTGACCGACTGTCTATTAATATTTCTACTGCTATTACCGCCGTTAAGCCTAGCGGTACTGTGTCTCAACTGGTTGATTCTGCTAGCGGTATACATCCACGATACGCACAACAGTACATCAGACGAGTACGAGCAGATGCAAGAGACCCACTGTGTACAGTCCTTGAGGCCGCAGGAATCCCTGTAGAGGACGACGTAATGTCACCCAGTACCAAGGTATTCAGCTTCCCTATAAAGTCCCCTGACGGGGCTGTGGTGGCCTCTGAGATGGGTGCTATGGAACAGTTAGAACTGTGGGAGATATATCAGGACTTCTGGTGTGAACACAAACCGTCAATGACCTGTTACTACAGGGACGATGAGTTTCTTGAGGTAGGTCAGTGGTTGTACAACAAGTTCGATAAGATCAGTGGTGTGTCGTTCTTGCCGTACAGTGAACACACATATCAGCAAGCACCTTATGAGCCTATTGATGAGGAAACTTATGAGACGTTGAAGGCAGAGTTTCCAGAGACTATTGATTGGAACATCTCTGAAAACTCTGATATGACTGAAGGATCACAGACGTTAGCCTGTACTGGTAACAACTGCGAGATTTAGTCAAACACACCTTTAAGGGTCTTACCCACTACTGGAAGAGCATATATTGTTTCATCTGGTAGTGGGTCTCCTTTAGTTGCTGCTTCACCCATATCTTTTAAGACAGCGGCAGGTAACGTAGCACTTAACGGAGGGAAGATATTAGTCATCATAGCGTTTAAAGGGTCTTGCATAAATTTGGTATAGCCGTAATCGTTAGCACCCATAGCCCCTAAAGTAATTACTGAGCCTACTTGATACAAAGCACCAACAGCAGCCTCTTCAGGGTTAGGTGCTTCTCCTTTCAACACTTGACGGCCTTCGTTGACAACACCGAAACCACCACCAGAAATAACTAGGTACTTCATTGCGTTAGTGAGTGCTTCTTTTTTGTTGCCTTGCTGCCACTCTCTAAAGATACGACGCTCCATTAGATCAAGCTGCTTGACAGCAAAACCTTTTAACATGTAAAAGATTCGTGCGTTAGGAGTTTTAAGTCCTGCTGAAGTCTGGGCTGCTGGGTTAATAGGCTGTAGTCTAAACAGGTCAAACATAACTAGATCACGGACAAGTTCACTGTTAGTATTGCCAGCAGATATGTCTCTTTTAAGTTGATCTAGTTCCGCCTTGCTAAAAGTGTTAGCCCACTTACTATCAAACGACCCTCTAGCCATGTCTTGCTTGGCCTTGTTAAAAGAAGCACCCATGATCTTTGTCTTACCGAACTTATCAAGACCAGAAAAACCAGAAGCTTTCATAGACCATTCAAGTAAATCTTCACTGCCCTTAGCTAGTTTTTCTAGGAACTTAACTCCTGTTATAGAGCTATCACCTTTAGTAGACCGTCTAATAAACTCACCAAAGACTTGCCTAGCCAGACCAACATCATCAGCAGAAAGACGTATATTGTTTTTACCAAAGACAGACTTAAGTACGTTACCTACACCTAACTCAAAAGCAGCGTTGAATAAATCGTGTACGTTCATCAACGCACCGTAAGGATTAGCAATAGTACCTACATACCCTAAGCTTCTGACAACTTCTAACTCTTGAGACATACCTCTGTTAGCGTTAACACCTAAGTCATCTAATATTTCAATAGCGTTTTTAATTTGTAGATCAGAAAGGCCTTCGCGTTCCATTGCTTCACGTATGATCTTCTCATCAAACAACTTAAAGGAATCACTTTCAAGTTTAGCTGTTGCTTCTAAAGCAGTCATCTCACCTTTCTTGACTTTTTTTCTAAGACGCTTTGGTAGCTTATCAACATCTAATGCTACAGTAGGCATACCAGATGTACGGAAACCTAGTTGCTTACCTAGCTCCATACGTGTAAGAGTTTCTCTCTGCCAACGCCAATGAGAATCAAAGATGTTAGCGTACTCTAGCTCCTCTCCATCTAGCTTTGCTCGCTCTTCTTCCATAGACTTACGGCTACGTTTCTTACTGGCTACATCTTCTGCTTTACCAGCAGCTCTTGCCCTGTTGATACGCAAACTAACATCATCATCTACATACTTTAGTGCGGAGTGCAACCATACATCCGATAAAACACCAGCAGTTACTTCTTTACGATAACGACTGTTAAACTCCACGTTATCATCAAAGAACTTTTGCAGTCTTTCACCAGCACCTTTACCTATTTTAGCATCAGCGTATTTCTTAGCGGCTTGTAAAGATTTTGCTGCTGCTTTGGCCCCAATGTTTGTTGCGTTAACAGCATCCAGCATCAAGTCGTTAAACTTAACATCATCTGCTAAGTTTCTCAGACCTTCCATACCCTTCCACATTTCGTCTAGCTCAGACTGACCACGAACTACGCGGTTCATTCCACGAATAATACGAGAAGAGAATGCTGGGCCTACTACTGTTTCTGCTAAGGTAGCTAACGGTGACGCAAAGCGACGAAACTTAACAATGCTGCTTTGTGCTTCTGGTATTGTTCTTCCTTTATCTATAGATAGACGACCTGCTGCTAGGTCTAACAAGTCTTCTCTAAAGGCATTAAGCTGTGTAACATCATCAAAACCCCTGTTAGAGTCTTTAATTAATTGCTTAACTCTTTTGTTCTTACCTACAACCTTAGCTGCCTGCTTACCACTAACACCCATCTCTTCTGCATAACGCATCAAACGAAGCATTGTGTTACCTAAAGCATTAGGATCAGTACCTTGCCGCCCTACTGCGTCAGCAAGAAACTCAGTCTCTCTAATAATTAACTGATCAACAAGATCATCGTCCGTTAACTCTGCGGTTGGTCTGGTTACTTTTTGTCCAGACACAGCAGTCTGTAACGCATCAACTTGTTGTGTGTGTAACGTATCTGGATTTGTAGATGTTTTTACAAGATTAGGATTAAAAACAGAATCAATTATTTTACCTACACCGCCACCTACTAATGCGCTAGTGCTGCCTAAAATTAACCGTTCTTCTGCAGATTCTCCTGAAGCAAAACCGTATGTACCTGCTTCTATCGCACCTTGTTTAGGTAGGCTGACAATGCCTGCTCTAGTTAAAAGGGCTGTGCTTAAAAATGCTGAAGGAATAATACCAACCGTTTCTGCAGCTACGGCAGCGCCGGGATTAAGATAAGAAAACTCTTCCCTCTCCCTGTTAATCCTGTCTTTCTCAACAGAGTAAGATGTGTTGTTTACCTTAGATGCATATAAAGCTTCTAGTTCGTCCGCAGTTTGCAAAGACAGACCGCCCGCTATTTCACGAAGAACCCCTATACCCTCTTCAGATTTAGAGTTTTTGTAGGCGTTTACTTTTTCTTTCAAGCTGTCAGACAAACCAGCCATTGCATCTTCTTGTTCAACAACGTCTGGTTTAGAAACTTCAGATAGTCTTTGATTCAATTCTGCAAAAGCATTAATCTTTGCTTTAAGAGATTCAGAAATGTCTACGTCTTTTAAAACACCACCTATATCTGAACGCTTTACATCACCTATACGTGGTCCTCTAGCTGCTTCAAATTCTTCACGGGTCATCCCGTAAGTCCCCATAGGACTAATTTCTTTACGAACAGGGGCTAAAGTAGTATCGGGTTTGGCGACACTAGGTCTTTCAGGAATTGAAACAGACGGTAAAGATGGCTTTGACTGAGCCATTAAGTCAGTAAGAGTAACGTCAGGTTTATCAACGCTTACATCAGGGACTTTGACAGAAGGCATTGTAGGTTTGGACTGAGCCATTAAGTCAGTAAGAGTAACGTCAGGTTTATCAACGCTTACATCAGGAAGCTCTCTAGACTCTAAAGCATATCTAGCACGATCAACAACTTGCTTAAACATGCTGGGAGTTTTATCAAAGTCCGTATCAAACTCATCACCGGGTTTGACAAAAAACTCTATCTTAGTAGCATCTTGCGGGGTAATGCCTAGTATCTTACCAACAGAAGCTTCGTCTGTTTTCAGTACAGCCGCTACCTCTTTTAAAGTAGCACCAGCATCTACTGCTTGACGCGCTAGTCTAGGTATAGCTTCTTTAGGGTTCTTAAAATCTTCCCTATCATCTACATTAGAACTTTCAGGTTGTTTACTAACGGTTGCTTTAGCCATGAAAACCTCAGTTTAAAGTAGTAAGATACCTGCGCCAGCAGCGTGTTTTGGATCAATAGGACCAGCACCTGTTAAAATACGTGCTTGAGCCTCTGCTTGTTCTAGTGTAAGTCCTTGCTCATCCATTAAGTCTCTAACGATACTGTCAAATAGTTGTTGTTGCAGCCTTTCGTTTTCGTCAATAGCTTCTGATTGTTCTTGACCTTTTATTTTACGACGCATACCAGACATAGCAAAGTCAATTAACTCTTTCTTACCTTTGATACCCTGTTTAATGCCTAATGCCATTTGTTCTTGAAAAACTTCTACCTCATCTTCTGTACCGCTACCTGTTAAAAAATCGTGAATGTCACGTTTACCCATCCAGTCTTGCCAGAAATGAGTATTAGAACCTGCGTTTATAAGGTCTTCTGTAATTATCCTTGCTTGTCTGTCATACTCTTCGTCAGAATACATAGCGTCTGTTTTTTGTTTCTGATCAGCATCAACAGCTTTAACAATAGCAGAGACAGCAGCCTTTCTTACAAAAGTAGATTGAGGCTCTGTTGAGTTAAGCGTGTCGATGTGTTGCTGAAGCGAAGGAACTTTTTCTAATAGATCAGTATTGTTATTAACATAGTCTGCATAATATCCTGTCAATTCCATCGCACTTTTAGAAGCCGCTGCACTTTCTTGTTGCTCTCTTTTTAGATTAGCCTCTTTTAAAATATCATCACGCAACCTTGGAGGAATAGTTATTTCTTCTTCTCCTACTTTTAAAGTAGTAGGTACTTCTGTTTGTTGGTTTGCTAACATACCATTAGAAACAAAATCAATTATTTTTTTATCGTCCCTTACTTGTTGTTTAGCTGCTCTTTCGGTTTGATTAAAAGTATACTGGTCTCTACTAGCTGTTAATCTAGCAGCTTCGTCGTATTTACCAGCTTTGTTTAACTTATCAATAGCAAAGTTAAATCTCTGCGTAGGGTCCATAGCAGCAAGTTGTTGTTGCTCTGCTTGTTGCTGCTGTTGTTGCATACGAAGAGCAGGAGCTTGACCAATACCACGGGCAGCAGTAAACAAACCCTCTTGATAAGAAGGCTGTAACAGACCCTGTAAGAATGTTTGTGAAAACTTAGCCATGATTAATCCCTTCCAAATATGTTACCAAACAATCCGCCAAGACCGCTACCGACGCCTTCTATAATTTCACCTATATTACCAAAACCACCCGGATCAATAACAGTACCGGACTTAGTAACCTGCGGTGTAAACAAACCAGCAAGGATGTTAGATCCTATGCCGCCTAGTAAGTTAGCACGTGCTTGCTCTGCCAACAATCTAGACTCAATACCAGACAACGCAGTCTCACCAAAGAGTCCTGTACCGTACAACTGAGCTTGTTGCTGTAGCTCTGCCATGCGCTGTGCTGGTTGTGTTGCTGCTAACAGCTGTGTTTGTGGTAGATAGCTTGCACCAAGGAACTGTTGTCCTAGTCCTGCTTGTTGTGCTTGTTCTGCCTGAGCCTGCTGCATAGCGGTTAGCATGGCTCTGTTACGAGCTTCTTCTTGCGCTGTAGCCATAGCCAGCATTTCAGGAGTAGCGCCACCGTAAGCAGCAGAGCTAACACCAAGACGTCCTTGTGCTGCTAGACGCTCTTCCAGTGCTAGACGTTGGCGTTCTTCTTCAGGACGTTGTGCTGCTCGCATACGCTCAAAGATAGCCTGCTCACGTGTTGCTGTAGGCATCTGTGCTTGTCCGAAGAACTGACCTGCACCGCCAAACAACTGTTGTTGCATAGCTTGCTCTTGAGGTGATAACGTCATACCTACTTCAAGACCGCCTGTAGTTGGTTGTGCGGTAGGTCTTTCTGGTTGAGCAATACCAAACAAATCTGGGAATCGTTCTCTTTGTTGTTGTCTTTCCAGACCCTCATAATACTGTTGAGAGCCGGGAGTGGCGTCGTAATAATCTTTTAGCTGTCTTCTATATTGCTGAAGAGTACCGCTTCCAGACATTTGCCTGCCAGTTACTGGGTCTGTAAATTGCACCATGTCTGCTGTTTGCATCATAGGCATTTCAGGTCTAGCAGGCATTCCGGGAGGAGGAGCAAACTGAGAAGAAGACGGAGCGCTTCCAAGTAAATCCAATAATCTTCCTCTAGCCTCAGTAGGGGTTAATTGTCCGGGTTGTGGCATTTGACCAGGCATTTGCATATCTATTTGGCTAACTAACTGATCAATATTTGGAGGCAACATCATTGATGGCTGTCCTAATGGTTGCAACTGATCCTGAAAGTCTGTTGTCACAGGGCCACCAAGCTGACCAAAGGAAGGCATTCTAGGCTGACCGCCCATACGTGTAGTAAACATTGCACCTGTAGGAGTCGTTACAGTAAACGGTTTAAACTGTGACCCAGCAAGACCACGCTCTGCAAGCCCCATTGCTGCTGCTTCAGCCTCACGACCAACATCACTAAGTCGATCATAAGCCTCACCTGTTAACAATGTACCTGCAATGGCAGGAATTGCTGGCGAGAGGGCAGAGCCTATATCACCAAGACTTCCCATAATATTTTGGAAAACGCCTCCACCACCAGCAACAGCATTGATAAGATCATCAATGTTTTCTGATGAGTACTGTGAATAGTCTATGTTGGTAGGAGTGCCAATAGTTGCATTACCCAGCATTCCCATAATTTCATCTGTGCCAATGGTAGCCATTGTTTACTCCCTTAAAGTAGCTTTCCTATCAAAGCCATTACGTTAATCTCCTGAAGTGACAGTGGTGAGCCATCTATCTCTGACTCTAGACCTACCTGTACACTTGTTCCATATCCGGTGGTGTTGAGGCTACGCTGGTTTGTTAGCTGACCACCTGTAAATTCTACTGTTGTATACTCACTTTCACCGTAGAACCCAGTTATCTGCGTACCTACCGTAAACTCTGTTGTTGCGTATGTAGTGTCAAAGTCATACGCCCACTTCATAAAGACCACAGAGTTGTTAGCACCAACTAATGTAGGCTTTAGCTTCTTTAATATTTTAATTCTAGCACTATCACCAAATGTCAAGCTTGGGCTGTAGTATTTAAATCTGTAACCACTACCGTTATCGCTGTAACCTGTATACGTACTGATACCGTTAGTTGTACCTACGTGTAGCGTACCGTCTTCTAATCGTGTGTACGATGTAAACTTAGTTGACGGCCATCGAGTAACACGGTATGATCCATTTTCTAGTGTACCTCGCACGTCAAAACAATACGTTACATCTTGACCTGTAAAGGTTAACAGGTAGAATCCTTCTTCTGGGCTGTATACTGATCTAAAAAACTCTGTCTCATTCTGCAGTGCAGCAATGATGTCCTTAGTAATGTTGCCAGACAAGCTGCTGATAGGCATTGACTTTTCTTGTATTGTCCTACCAAAGCTCTTAAGTCCCGTGTGCGACAAGAACAACACATCTGTACCAGTGTACTGCACAGTGTCCCTGTTAACACAGCCAATGCCTGCTACGGTATCTGATAACGTCATAGAAGCAGGAGAAGTAGCACCGTCATATACAATAATGCTGTGCTTACCAAAAATAATCAACAGGCCGTTATGTGCCGCTAAAGCTACAATCTCGTCGTAACCGTCAGGCCACACCTTAGACACGTCAATGTTGCCACTAGATCCACCTGACCAAGAAACTCCGTCTAACAGGTCTGACCAATAAATAGTAGACTTGTTAGTACTAAAGTCCGCAGTCCACAAACGACCATACGCCGCTAACACTTCATGCCCATACATAGTGCTGGTAACACCCGAAGCATGGGGATGCGTTGACATTTTTTCTACAGAGCCTACGTGATTGGAGTAAACCAAAGGCTCATAACCACGCTGAAAGAAAAATAAATGGTCGTTAAAGTTAACAATCTTCCAGTCGTTAGCACTAATGGTGTAGCTACCGGGAGTCTCGTCTGCTAGTGTAGTTGTACCACTCATAATCTTGTTGTTACCAACAGAGAATATCTTGGTGTTTCCTGCGTCATCCCTATATTCTTTGATGCTGTACAAAGAGTCAGTACCAAGTACAGTCTTGTTTGTTGTTACAACAGTGTGGCCCTTACGTGCAGCAATACGACCACGTTTGTCAATCACGGCGTTGTCTGCAATTTCTGCAAACGACGGGTCTTGAGCCAACGGCGAGTCTTCGGTGTTAACACCTTTGAATGCCGGAGCTACAAGATTGATACTCTTAAGTTCTTGAGCCATATCAGATAGTCCTAAATACCATCTCTTCAGGGTGCTTTGCTGCGTCAATAGCAATAGCGTCAGACAAGTACTGGTTAGCAATAGTAAAGTACTCAGCAGTAGACGTACCGCCTGTCTCACCACGTTCACGTGCCAACAACGCTACAGCAAGGTGTATTACTGGCATAGCAGGAATAAGCAACTCATCAGTGTTAGCACTCAAATCTGCTTGTCGCTTAACAGTGTCTACACGAATACTGTACACACCGTCTGGTGTTGGGCCTACAAGGATCTGTGTGTCACCACTAGAGTCTAGACCGTTGTACGTGTAGTACCGTGGTGTGCCTTCTGCTGCGCTGCTAATGTACAGCTGTTCGTTAAACCAGTCTTTAGTTTGATACTCCATAAAACAGTTTTGAGTATCGTTAAGCATTGACATAACTTTGATGTTGTCACTACCACCTGTCAGCGAGTATGTGTTGTCTGACGCAGTAGTAGATATTGTTATAGTCTCACGCAACGCAGACCAATCAGCAGCCTGACCGACCAGTGTCTTAGCATCATTAATAAAGTCACCTACCATTTTAACGTAGGTTGTACTGGTAACAGACGATGTTTCCTCTTCACGAAGTCTGCGTAGTACACTGTTCATAAGGTTAAGATATGTCATACCAGCATTCCTGTTTGTCTGCCAATAAATTTATTAAGTTCGCTCAAAGCGTCTGTTTGTTTTTGTGGAGCAAGTGCTATAGGTGTTAAAGGTTGGAATGGGCTAAGACCTTTAAGGAACGGATCAAACTTTACAGGCTGTCGTGGCATTGCTGATGCAATCTCTTGCGCTGTTGGTTGTGCCGCAGCAAGACCTAACAAACCTACGCCTAATGCTTGACCAAGACCTGTAATACCTTCACCAAGACCTGTTACTTGTTCTCCTAAACCAGATACTTGTTGTTGTACTACATCAAACTGCTCACCAAACTGAGACTGTAAACCACCTTCAACTTCTGCAAGTTGTTGTAGCACACCAGATTCTACGCCTGTAATTTGTGACAACAAATTAGCTTCAGTATCTGATAAGCTTGTAGCGAATCCTTGCTCTGCTTCTTCAAGACGTTCTGTTAATGACTGTTCAGTTTGCTGTGTTGTTTCTTCAATAAGCTCTCGTAATGCTGCATCTTGAGTTAACATGCCTTCACTAAGAGCGTTTAAGTTAACACCAACACGTAAACTTAATTCATCAATACTAAGACCTAGCTCTTCATAACGCTGTCTACTTGCTTCATCTAGCTCTTCAATGCGACCACCAGCACGTATAACATCCTCAGCAACACGCGCTACATCTGTTGTTAACGTACCAAGTTGACCACCTAGCTCTGCTCGTTCTTCAGCAGCAATGTCAAGCTGTTCGCCTGTTTGTTGCTCATAGGCGTCAATTCGATCAGTTAGGCGGTTATTAATACCTTCTATCTGAGCAGCGGTTTCACCACGAACACCTGTAATTTGCTCTGTAAGTTGATCACTTAAGCCTTGGTTACGTGCAATAGCAGCAGCTTCAGAAGCAGACAAAGTTTGTAAAAACTCTGCTCTAAGTCCTGTAAGCTCTTCTAACTGCTGTGCAGTATTAGCATCAATACGTTCTTCAAGACCTGCAATGTCTTCACGAACAGCACCAAATTCTTCTTCAGCATATGTTTGCAAAGCATCGGTAGCTTCTTCTGCACTTAAAAGACCTTGCTCAAGACGATCAAAATCAACACCAAATTCTTCAGCTAAAGTATCTACTGTTATATCAAGTTCATCAAAACGTTCTTGTGAAGCAGCATCTAAGTTTTCAACTAAACCGCCTACTTCAATTAAATCTTGAGCTAACTCGTATCGTTCTTGTTGAGCCTCTGTTAAACCAGCTGCAAGCTCTTCTCGTACAGCGCCAAACTCTTGTTGAGTATACTCACGTAGCGCATTAGTAGCTTCTTCTTGACTAAGCTGTCCTGAACGTAACTCATCAATGTCAACACCAGTACCTTCAAACATTTCTTGCATTGTTTGATTTGACTGTGCAAGCAAGTCACGCATCTCTTGACTAAGCTCTGTAGTCTGACCACGTGCTTCAACAATAGCTTCCATAAGACGCTGACGATCTTGTTCTGCTTGAATAAACCCTGCTTCTTGACTGGCTCTTATATCTTCACGTTCTGTCTCAGCTTGTTGTAGTCCTTCTTCTAGACCACTAACGTTCTCTGCAAGATCGCTTACAACTTCATTAACACCGCCAAGGTCTTCAATAATCTGTTGTTGATTAGAATCTAACTCTTCTATTTGACCGCCTTGACGAACAAACTCTTGCAGTGTCTCTTGTTGTTGTTCTGTTAAAGTACCTATTGCAGTTTGTATACCTGCTGTTTCTAAGTCTTGGTCTTCAAGAGATGCTAGTACAGGCTGTATATATTCATCTAATAATTCACGTACAACACTGTCTTCAAAACCTGTAGCTTCTTGAGTTGTATCAGCAAGTATGTCTTCTTCTGGCGGTACTTCTTCAGGTTCTTCTACTTGCTCTACTTGTTCTGCATCGCCTGCAAAAATGTCTCTTCCCCCGCTTGGGATATTTACTGCTACCTGCGGAGATTCAGATCCGGGATAAGGTTGTGTCTCAGTAGTCATTCCTTCAATAACATTAACGACACCTTGTGCTGCACCGCTGTCTTCAAAAGCATCTGCTATTGTGCTTAAAAACTCTGGAAGGCTTCGATTAATTTCAGCTACTACAGCATTACCAGCTTCTGCTGTTTGAGTAATAAAATCAGAGTAGTTAACAGTAGTTCCATCTGCCAACGTGACTAGGTTGCCGTCTAAAGGTAGTTCAGTGCCATCTGCTAATTGAACAGTATCTTGCGTAAGGTTATTTAATGATTCTTCAAGTTGATCAAAGACGCCTGCTTCAGTTAATTGATTAATAATTTCTGTACTTAAACCAGCAGAAATTGCAGAGTCTAAAGCATCACCAAAGTCTACTTCACCTGTAGCTGCATACTGTGTTGCTGCATTTAAGATTCCAGCAGATGTGCCAGAAGCAAGTGTTGCACTCATGCCTGTACTAACAAGAGCATCAGTTAAAGCACCACCAGCAAAGTAATTCATTGCTGCTAAAATACCAGCTTTAACGTAATCACCTACACCAGCATGGTCATCAACCTTAACTGTCTTTACATAAGCAGAACCGTTCCACTCATACTTGTCACCGTCTTGGTTATAAATTGTTGAACCTACACCGTACTTCTCTAACAGTGCTTGGTTGGCTTCAGAGTTAATCCAACGGTCATACGCAGATGACTGCTCCAACAAACGACGTTGCTCAAGTTCAGGCATATCAGATGCAGCATCGTCACCGTACTGAGTAAGGTCTTCACCTTCAAGAAGCATTAACTCATCTTCGGTTAACGCTCCAGTGTACTCATCCCAGTTACCTACGTCATAGTCACCAGACTGAATTAACTGCTCACGCTCAGTCATATAAGCTAAGTAATTGTTAAACGTACCAAACGCTTCACGCAACATACCAGAGCCTTCGTCACTAAAGTACTCTTGTAGTTCAGCTTGGGTTAACTGTGTAGAGTCTCCTCTATCATACAAAGCAGCTGGGTTAGCAACACCAATTTCATCACCTTTAAAAAATGTAAAGGTAGTTACGCCTTCAGGTTCTGGTGCGGGTTCAGCATCTTTAGTATCTGGTAAAGGCTTAGGC
>VMHT01038944.1_pt1 | contig 12401 bp, 16 predicted proteins | sample 4693611 | NCBI WGS metagenome assembly VMHT01 (sample SAMN12280063, study PRJNA550983) | marine metagenome | isolation source: seawater sampled from same location over 5 years 0.02-0.2 micron viral filtrate | place: USA: collected off the coast of southern California halfway between the port... ...
ACATTACATATCTGAAATACCATGGTATTTGAGATAGTATCCCGGCACGAGCAATTTTCTATAGAATTTTCCACTTCAACTAAATGTTGTTTGATGTAGTAACATTTTTTCAGAATGCCAACCAGAGAAGTGAATGGTTGGGGCTGGTAAATCAATACCATTAATTCTACAATCTGTAAAGAATTTGATAAGTGAAATGAAGTCATTTATTGGTAACGGTTTATTTACAGCATCGTTAGGAGTTAGTGACCAAAACAATTCGGGGACATATCCGCCAATCATACTTGATATGCCTACCATTTTTGATTCTGCTAAATTTATTTCTGAATCTTGTATACACATTAACCATATGTTAATTCCGGGATATTTTTCTAGAGTTGGCCAAAGTAATTGGATTGCTACCTTCAATTCTTTTCTGTGTTCTTTGTATGAATGTGGATGTACTGTTGAGAATGTATCAGGGATTGCAAAAGCTTCCAGCACTGTTTCTAAGTTCCAGCCGTATGTTATTGACGCCATTCTTTGCAGTGGTTGACGACGGTATATTAAGTTCTACAAATGAGGGTCATAAAAGTGAAGAAAGTTACGTTTAATCGTGAAACTTTACCATGGTAAATCATGTTAGTGTCTTATCTTTGCTGGACTAGCATTGCTATTTCTCTAAATATTCGGCTGTATTGATTGTTTATTACAAGACCAGATTCATGAACCCATTCCTACATTAATAGGTCCAAAAAGCAGGTAACCAAGCATCAAAACAACAAAGAAAATAACCACCATCATGACTAGTATTGTCTCGACCACTTTATACCCCACAGCTGCACCTACTGCAACCTTTGCAACCGGGTTCAATTTATTATATCCGTGAGAGGGTATTATTCGGTTGTCTGTTTGTGTCACAGCATTAACCATCTTCTGATGCGCTTCTTTAGCAATTCTAGATTTTTTATCTTCCTCGATATTCCATTCGAATTCACCATTACATAGTGGACACTCAAATTCGCCTGACGCATCATCATCGAGTTCGATTTCGCCTTCGCAATGCGGGCAAAAAATCTCCACCATGGATATACTAAAGGCGAATGATGAATAATATTTTGCCCGTTTTCTTTGTAACTTAATTTTTAATGTCAATTGAACTGAAAGACACTACCATGATCTGTGCAGATAGTATTACTGTACGTGCACTTCTATGAATCTGTTCGTACCCATTCAAGCACCATTTCTGCAAACATTTCTGGTTGGTCCGCCCAAGACATATGACCCGCTTCAGGCAGAATTTGTAACTTGCTTTGTGGTAAGGCAGCGTGAAGATGTTCCGCATTACTGGGATCAAAAAGAACATCAAGTTCTCCCCAGAAAATAAGGGTGGGCAACTCGATTTCGTTCACCCGTGCTGCCAATTCTTTTGCCCGGGTGCGAAAGTCCTTGAACCAGTGAATAACTTCTCCAGCACGGCCCGAATAAGACCGCTTGTAGTCATCCATTTGCCTTGCATTTGCCTTGTTGCGAATAGCCCCAATTTTTGATGTGAAAGCAATAAGAGGCCCTGCGCCGAACAACCCCGTCGTGAAACGCATGAAACTAAATTTAGCCAACATATTGGTCAAAAAGGCAATCTTGAATGGGCCGGGTGCTCCGATGCCATGTCCAACCGCTAAACTGCTGAGGCGATGGTTATGATTGAGTACATAATCAAGCGCTGCTGCCATTCCTACATCCGGTGCGATGAGGTGAATATTTTCAAGGTCGAGCTCATTAAATATCGCAGCCAAATGTGCACCTTGGGCGCTGGGAGACATGTCTTTACGGTCACCTTCCGAAGCACCGAAACCAGGAAGGTCGATGGCAATGACTCGGCATTTCTCCGTTAGTGCTTCCCAGCATCCTGTGTAACTCAAAATGCTCTCAGGAAATGGGCTCAGTAATACCACCAGCGGTGCATCTAATGGCCCTGATTCTGCTAGGCGAATCATGCGGCCAGCAATACTTCGTGTCTCTGTTGGAATGCTAACGTCTGGTGTTTCAAACGATGCTGCCTTTTTACGTGCTCGCTTTACTTTGCGCCACTCGGGTGAAAACAACAACAGTGAAGCAGCATTCAGTTTGTCATAAAGACTAAGTTTTTTCATCACCAATATCCATCCTTCGTGTAGGAGTACCCCACACTTACACGCACTCAGCATTGCCACTTAAGGAAGCACTAACGCCGGTGTTACTCACCCATCGCTTGCAGCGGTTCTTGGTGCGGTTTCGGAAAGATTAGCAAACGGGATTCGGTGAAAAAAGCCGAGAAACCCTTCTTAGAAATTGCATGTTTCCAATTGATTTTGGACTCACCGTGGTATCTGCAAATAGTATTCCTGCAATAGCACTTAATTTTGCAAATTATCTCTGTTCAACGAGGGCAGTCCCTTGATGTATTGCTGTGACACAAAAAACCAGAATAAGACACTTTCAGACGGGTCGTATGGCTAAGCGTAGAAATTCCGTCGCCTTCTATTACCATGGTCATGTCACCAAAGGGCAGGTTTCCATCTAACCACCATTCCCAGGTAAAAGAATCTCCATAGCCAACGGTTTCTGTGTGGTTCAACAATATTGTGCCTTCGGGGCCGTACATCGACCAAGTCACATCAACCGGGTCGAATTGAAGGTCAACAACGTTGGAAACAGTCGATTCGATCCGAATTCCCTCAGGCGGTCCAAGGCTTGCCTCGTGAGGTCCATCGACATAGAGTTGGGCAAATTCTGTAACGCGGCTTTCTTGAAATTCAAACCAAGCGGAGCGGATAAACGGTGCAAAATCCTCTAAAGAGTTGTTTTGACCAAAGGATTGATGGTGGTAAACTTCTCCAGAATTCAACACCATTCCGAAGCGTAAGTTAAACGCACCGTAGCCTTGAGGAGTATAAAGCAGGTTTAGTGAATCATTAGCATCTACCACTTGTGATGGCGAACCGTCGTTGGGCGCTATCCACAAATGGTCTATCCAAACTTCGGGATTGTAGGATTCGCTGCCTGAAAAGTCAACACCAAGTTCGTGTACGGTAGTTGATGTGGTCTCATTGTTAGGGTTTTTGACATACTCATTGGCCATTTCCCAATTGTCTATATCGTATTCCAACCAAAACTGCTCAGGGTCGTAAAAGATGTCATTTGAAAAATCCCCCGGTAACATGAAGCACCCGGACATGGGCATCAAAAGAATGACAAAGACCGCCAATGCTCGTTGCATGTTTGTGGATTTCCCGAGAGGAACTTAAATGTTTTACCGACAACTTTGCTAGATGTTTCCTTCAACATCGTGAAATAACAAATTAACGTATTGATAGATACGTAATCGTCTATTATGGCATTTTCAGATAGTAAAATGTTGAAAGTATCATTCTATCGAGCTTTTAGTCTAATTTTGTAGGTGAAATATTTATTCATTGAGCATATTTAGTGAATCTATGGTTGAGGTAGTATGTCCTTTGTGTGACGAAGAAATAGACCTCGAATCTGATGCTACTGGAGAATACGAATGCCCATATTGCGAGGGTAGTTTTGGCTATGAATCTGAATTATATGATTTTGATCAAATCGAGCAATACATAGATGAGATTGAGAAGGGCAAAATTGAAGCAGATTTTATCATTAAAGATTATTCATACACCGATGAGGTTTATTGGAAGTATATCCGTTTGATTCTTTCAATACCTTTTATTCTTTTATTTGGTATTGGTTTGATATTCATTTATTTTATATTACAGGAACCATTTGAAACTGAACATTTTGTTGATAGAATAATTTACCATCAAGATAGTGACTTAATTATATCCTATAAGACTAGAAACGGAATTGTTAGAGATTACAATTATCTGGAAATAGCAGATGATGCGCTATTGAGATTTTCTACGATGTCCGTTGAATCTGGTTCCGGTGTTATTTCCGAGGTAACAATAACTTGCCGTTCAAAAAAGACCAACGACAATTTTCGAAATGTGGACTCATACTGGAGAGAGTTTGCAGAGTATAGAGGGTTAAGATGTGTTGGAAATTAACTCTAAATATTTCATCACGGTATTTGTAGACAGCATTTCGGTATTAGCAACTCTCAATAGTTTTGAATTTCTTAATGACCAAGGCTGTTTAAGACTGTAATAAACCATATGATGACGCCTACAGCGATAGTGCATCCAATTATGAGAATTGCTTTTGCTCCTCTGACCATTGCTTTTTTATTGCTGCTCTTCCCAATTAATATCAAAGAACCAGCAGAGACAGGTAGTCCAAATGCAATGAACATTATGTTCCAACCCCAAACTCCACAACTTGGCCCAAAACAAAAGGTAAAGCCAATAGTGACCAAAAATAACCCAAACAAAAGTGACATTCCTGCCCCCATTAGGAAACTGCCTTCAGATTCAGATTTTTCGTCTTCCTCATTTTCATGCATAACTTACAAATCATGTTAAAATCGTGGATGTATTATCCTTTCCCCTACACAAATTCTACCTATTTTTATTCTACTTACTGGCAGAACTGTGATTGTTTGAGTTTAATTTAGCTGCGATTTCTTAGGTCCTTAAGTATTCTCAAGGTTGTGCTTTCTCCCTGAGAGAGGCCTGATATTCTACGCATGTCCGAATATTCCTGCCATTTTCCATTCAAACTTTCACTCATCCAAGCGTCAAGGAACCAAGGATGAATGTAAGATGAACGACAAACTGCTCTTGTATTGCCTAAATCTGCCGCTACGGTGTCAATGACTGCCAGCATGGTCTTATTCTTGGCAAATTCAGAATTTGGTACAGACCAATCATTACCATCCCATAATTTCTGAACAGATTCTACTGCTGGGAGTTTTCTAACCCAATTTTTCATTTCTTTGGCTTCTCGAGGTGCTGATAGGAAAGCTAGACGCTCAGCACAACGAGATGTTGCACTCCAAGTTCTGAAATTCTTTGCAGTGAAACCTTCGCCACTGGTTGCCCGAATGTATTGATTAATATGTTCAGCTTTCAAATCAACTTCATTACCTGCGTCAGAAATATACATGAAAAGATCAGCATTTTTTGAGCCTAAGCGATTGGTCTTCAAAATAAGGTCAACGAGATGATCGTCTTCTATGGTAATCTGCCAATCCTTGTCTGACTTTCCAGTGAATGTGAATACAGCATCATGACGTCCTTCAGCTTCTTCACCCTTGATGTGTTTGAGATGCATGGATTTCAGTGTGGTCAATCCGTAGGATTCATTTGCTTTAGCATATTCATCGCTGCCGACACGTATGTTGTACATATCAATCAATCTAACAACCAAAGCTGAAACAGTATGCAAGGTCATTTTTCTAGATTCCAAGTCAAAATCGACTTGTTTTCTTAGTCTCGGTAGTTGGGATGCGAAATATACTACATCATCGTACTTCATTTCAGTGGTTACCTCAGTCCAATCTGTGTGATAGCGATATTGTAGTCTTCCTTTCACATCTCTCCCAGTAGCTTGTATGTGGCCTCTTGCATTTGGGCATATCCAAACATCGCTCCATGCTGGAGGCAAGCCAAGAGAATTCCAACGCTTAATCGGTTCAACTTCATCGATAGTTTCACCATTTGGGGCAACGTATTCCCATAGATAATGACCATCTTCTTTGGCAATATTTCTACGAGATACACCCATCAATGAAGGGTCGCTACGGACTAGTGTTGCCCGCTGCAGAGCCTCATCAGAATCTATTGGCACAAAACAACTGGATTGACCGAAGGCGATGAACTTAGTGGCTATATCACAGTATCATTATGTCAAACTAACTTGAGCAAGAAAGCATTGAGCAACCAACTCTATGTCTTGCCCACTCTGGTCGCTTTTGGAACCAAGCATCTTCATGTTCAGGCTGCTCATCGTAAGGATTTTTCAATAAACTGTGTAACATTTCGCATACAGAATAATCTTCCTTTTCTGCTGCATCTATTGCTAATTGAGCCATCCAGTTTCTGAGCACATACTTGGGATTAGCATTGAGCATAGCGTTTCTGTTAGGGTTCCCTGATACACGCTTCCACCACTTGTCTAACCATTTATTCCATTCGTCAACTGGGATGTTTTCGCTATCATAAAATGCCTGAGTAAAACCTTCCACTGTTGGGCTTTCTGTATGGGATAGTAATCTAAAGAAGATAGTCATATCAGTTTCCACTTTTTGTAATAATTCATTTAGTTCAATTACTAATGCTTCATCGGAATCTTGAAAATCATCAATGCCTAATTTATTACCCCAACTTGAATTCTGAAATTCAATGTACTTGTTTTCATAATGTTCCAATACAGAATACAATGACTCTACATCATCCATCAGTGGTGCAACGGCTTCAGCAAGCCGTGCTATATTCCATGCGCCGATCTGCGCTTGATGCCCGTATCTGTAACGTCGAGTTGAAGAATCGGTTGTGTTAGGTGTCCAATTTGGGTTATAATCTTCAAGCCAACCATAGGGTCCGTAATCGATAGTTAGCCCGTGAATTGACATGTTATCTGTATTCATTACCCCGTGAACAAAACCGACTCTCATCCAATGAGAAATCATTTCAGCAGTCGTTTCTGCTACATGCTTCAGCCAAGCCACTATTCCATTATCATCGGTGATATCATGGCTCGGGAAATGATGCTTGATTGTGTGGTCAAGAAGAGTCCTTAGAGTCTCATAATTACCATCTGCAGTATGGATTTGGAAACTTCCAAAGCGAATGAAACTAGGGGCAACCCGACAAACTACTGCACCGATTTCTGGTGCTGGATTGCCGTCATACATCATGTCCCTAGTTACCATTTCACCGGTTGTAACCAGTGATAGGGCTCTAGTTGTAGGTACGCCCAGGTGATGCATTGCTTCACTACAAAGAAATTCTCTAATTGATGAACGTAGTACTGCCTTACCATCGGCAAATCTTGAATATGGAGTTCTGCCCGCACCTTTCAATTGTAATTCAAGGACTTTATCTGGTAATTGTATTTCTCCCAGAGTTATTGCCCGCCCGTCACCTAATTGATGAGCCCAATTGCCAAATTGATGGCCACCGTACCGTTGAGCATAAGGATCCATCCCATGGACGGTGCCACTTCCACCTAGGATAATTCCGTTGGATTTTTCAATACCTAATGTTTCTCCCATCTCTAATGACCATAATCGAAGAATTGGTTCATCAGTCTCTGTTGGTCTAACCCTTGACCAACAGGCGCCGGGCACTTGGCGTGGATTGCCTCCTTCAACTTCATCACCCGGAGTTTCATCAAGGAATCTCGAGGTCCAAGTAAGCGATTCTAAATTCCCCATATCATCACCAAATCACTTGTTATATTGAATGTGTGGATTGAGTCATATTTTTTTGCAATAACATTTTTTGATTAAACAGAGCAGCGTCTAGGAAAAGGTCTGCAAATGCGTCAATAGTATGGGAGATTGGCTTGGAATAACCTCCACCCATGAATACAACTGTTGGAATGGAGTATTTGAGAGAAATGTCAAAAACCATTCGATTTCTCTGTTGCATGGCTTTCCTGGTGACGTTTAATTTCCCAAGTGAATCCATCGCTAAGCCATCAACCCCTGCTTGGTAGAGAATTATGTCTGGCTCAAATTCAGTTGCAAGGGTAATCGCTTGTTCGACTTTTGCCAGATATTCATCATTGCTTGCATCAGCAGATATTGGTAAGTCATGGTCACTCACTGATTTACGAAATGGGAAATTCTCTTGACAATGTATTGATATGGTCAGTGCATCACTGACGTTTTGTAATATAGTTGCAGTTCCATCACCTTGGTGTACATCAAAATCAAGTATAACTACTCGGTCAAGACCATATTTGTCAATGGCTAATAAGGCACATACCGCTAAATCATTGAAGATGCAATAGCCTGAACCAAAATCATAGTGGGCATGATGTGTTCCTCCTGCCATGTTTCCAGCAATACCTCCGTAGTTGACGACTTGTTCCAAAGCCGCAGTAGCTCCACCCATCAGAAATCGCGTTCTTGGAATAATTTCCGGAGTCCATGGAGTCAAACCGATTCGTTTAATCTCTTTTTCAGTGAGCGTTCCCGAAAGAAAATCATCAACATATTTTGCATCATGAGCAATCAATAAGTCGGATTTTGAGACCTCTTCTGGTTTCCTAAAAGTAAATAATTCACTTCTTTTGTGTGACTTTAGTCTATCTAATAAAATAGTATATCTGTCCCTTGGAAATCTCGCATCGGGATGAATTCCATTAGTATATATGTCATGATACCAAATTTTCATTGATGTCTTTGAAATATCGTGAACAGTCACGGGTGTGTCTAAAGTCTCAGAATCTTCTGACATTATCTTCACTCAACATCAATAGATTATACAATCAAAAGTATTTTTGTCCGAGATATTTACAGATATTTTCCGTCAGCACAATATCTTGACTTGAGAAAGCCGCAGGGATGTCAGAGTCCAGATCTAATACTGCAACTACTGAACCATTTGAATCCTTTACTGGAACTACAATTTCACTGAGTGTGGTAGAACTACATGCTATATGTTCCGGGCGTGCATGCACATCTGGGACATCTTGAGTCATGCCTGTAGTTGCGGCTGCGCCGCATATGCCTTTGTCAAAAGGTATCACTAAGCATCCATGGCCACCCTGATATGGCCCAATCTTCAGTAGATTTGGAGCAACGGTGCGATAGAATCCAGTCCAGTGAAAGTGGTCGAATGAATTGTGTAATTCACACACAACAGTTGACATTGCTGAAATCCAGTCACTCTCGTCTTCCAGTAATGACTCTATTCTAGCAAAAACATCATCGTGATTGGACATGCTTTTGGTTCAATCTGCTGATATTTGAGAACTTGCTTTTTTCCTGCGCTCTAATTGTATAATTATTGCCCAAACTACCAAAAGGATCCCTAAATTAGTGAACCAAACTGTTGGCTCTGACCATCTTGTGCCATCATACCTCCAATCTGAAATCGGATGAAATACTGGCGTTGGAAAAAATTGTGCTGTATGTGATGGGATATCGGTGACTATGTTTAACAACCATGGTAGCCAAATCAAAAAAGCCTGCTTTTTGGCACTCATGGTCGCAATGTAGAATCTACTTAGAAAATTCGGAGTGCCGTATTTTTCTAAGTACCACCATGTTGCGAGGAAACATACTGTAACGGTTACAGCACTGTGACTCCACTGATATATCTCCCATGAGAGTGGATGAAAGTCAGCGGTAGTTGTTGTATCATCTACTCTGGGGTTTCGTTGGCCGGTAAAAAGTGAAATAATCGTCACGGGGACAAAAGCCATCAGGTCGGGAATGACTCCCATCGCCCCAGAGAACCTGCCTTTGATTTTGCCATGCGTAACGGCCATTCCCCACAACCAATGAGATAGTACGTCCATTACTTATCACTCCTCTTCTAATTCAGCTAAGAAGTTTGAAAAATCTTCTTCATTGTCAAATTCTAGTACCAATGGGGATATTTCATCACAATCTTGGCATTGATATTGCTGTCCAGTCATAAATCCGAGGTATGGATATATCCTAATGCTGTGACAAAACATACAAGCACGAAATGACATAGCAAGCCCTTCCGTTAGTAGTATTTGATTTATTGTTAAATAGAAAACAACGCTTTATATCAAAAAGTAAGGATGGTTAATCATGGCTCAAGAGTGTAATATTGACGCTAGAGGTAAGTTTGTTAGGCTTGTTGGTGGTTCAATCTCGTTATTCATGGGAATAATTGCTGCAGGGTTGCTAATGATTGATTTGGTTCCCTCAAATTGGTTTACAGTTTCATCAACCATTGGCTTGTTCGTTGGTGGCGCCCTTGGTATCTATGAGGGCAAATCGGGTTGGTGTGTCGCAAGAGCCATGGGCATATGGACTCCAATATGAACAACCGGTGATAATATACAAATAGTCAAATCCCTATTTGTCAATCTTAATTTAAGGTATATTTATACCTAAAACCACGATTTTTAGCCCGATGGGGTGCATATAGTGGAGCGTAAGCAAGAATCACTAAGCAATAATTTTTCACAATCAGTATTGAAAGATATTTCAAATGTTGGCTCAGATAATGATAAAATAATTCTAGAAGTTAAACCCAAACCAGTTGTCCAAGGTGATGAATCATTTACTAGTCTAACAACCAGAATCGAGGATGAGGTTATTGCTAATCGCTCAACAAAATCACTCGCTAAGCAAGTTTTAGAGCAGGCTGGAATAAACAATGATAATCCGTTTGCTGAGCCTAAGATATTCAACGGTCATCTACGACATGTTGGTAGAAGAGCAAGAAAAATTTCTCGTAAACAGAATCAGAGTCGGGAATTAAGAATAAGGCGAGTAAAGCGCACATCTAGAGGCCCACCTCCGAATCTGCGTCGAATGGGGGCGCCACTCTCCACGAGAGAGAGGCCATCAATCGGCATGGAAGATGAAGTGAGACGTTCGAGTAGAGATATTAACAACAAGCGCGGTAAAACCATGAAAAAGCGCAGAATATTTAGAAGATAATTCCACAAATTCTCAAAAAGGGCAACCTTTTGGATTGCCTTGTTGGTAGTTATGGACATAGCAAATCCCAGTGAAGAACACGCAATGCTTCGTTCAATGATTAGAGATTGGGTTGAAGAATATGTTGAACCACAAGCCTTTGAACATGACAAGAAAGAGTTGTTCAATTTAGGTTTGCTAAGATCGATGGGTGAATTAGGACTGCTCGGAATAAGTGCTCCTGAAGATTATGGTGGAGCGGGCTTAGATGCTACTGCATGTGCAATAATTCATGAAGAATTATCAGCCTCTGACCCTGGATTTGCCCTTGCTTATCTTGCTCACGCAATGTTATTCGTTAACAATTTAGCATTCAATGGTAATGAAGACCAAAAGGCCCGAATTTTACCTAAGGTATGCTCAGGTGAATGGATCGGTGCAATGGCAATGTCCGAACCTGATGCAGGAACAGATGTATTGGGATTATCTACAACGGCTGAGAAGCAACAAGATGGTACTTGGAAACTTAACGGCAGAAAAATGTGGATAACTAATGGCTGTTTAGATGAAACGGGAACTCCTGCTGATGTAGTATGGGTATACGCTCGCACAGGCACAGATGAAAAAGGTAGAGTCCAAATGTCGACATTTTTGGTTGAAGCAGGAATGCCTGGTTATTCAGTTGGTCAGAAAATCTATGATAAGACAGGAATGAGAGCATCAAACACTGCTGAATTAGTCTTTGATGACTGTATTGTGCCGGGAGAAAACTTGGTAGGTGCACCAGGTGAATCACTAATTCATATGATGTGTAATCTTGAAGTTGAAAGATTGACTTTGGCCGCCATGTCTTTGGGTATAGCAAGAAGATGCCTTGCTGAAATGAATCAATATGCAACGGATAGAACTGCTTTCAGAAGCCAAATTAGGGACTTTGGACAAATCCAAAAACACATCGGTGACTCTTGGGCTAAATATCGAGCTATGAGATCATACGTTTACGATACAGCAGCAAATATGACATTAGGAAAGGCTGGACACAGGCTTGATTCTGATGGAGTGAAATTATTCGCATCAACTGCGGCCAAAGAAATTGCTGATTCAGCGATTCAAGTAATGGGTGGTTACGGCTATGTCGGTGAATATCACGTCGAGAGACTATGGAGAGACTCGAAGTTGCTAGAAATCGGTGGTGGGACGGTAGAATCTCACCAGAAGAATATCGTCAAAGATTTATTCAAAAATCCAGAGTCCATCAATCAATAATTTCCACTTCATCTTTTACACTAAGCAGCTTTTTAGTTGATTTCCAAACACTGGTTATCATACTTGCTGAAAGTAAAAGAACAACGAAGACGATTGAACCCCATATCCAAACGTTTGAAATCGCATCTGTTGATCCACCGTAAGCAACAATTGCAACAAGGGTTGTAATGCCCACAACCATTGCAATTTGTATTTTTAATATCATAGGTAATTTCAACAATGGGGAATATGACCCCATCTTTTGCATAACATAGAATACCCATATCGAGGTTCCCACAGACCAAATAATGTATCCGAGAGGATACTCATCATTCACAACAATATTGTTTTCAGTAGAGTACCAATCTCCAACGATTAAACCAACTATCCAAATAACTGATACACCAAGCATGTGGATAATTTGGTTAATCATCAATTCATTATTTACAGATCTCTCTTGATTAGATTCAGAGTTCCCCACATCTCTATGAATTTCCTTGGTCGGTGCTTTTACTCTGGATTCTAGTGAATCTATTCTTTCCGAAAGTCTCTGCATTTCTTCAACAATATTGATCATAGTATCGTTTTGTTCTGCGGCAATTTCCATTCTTTCTTGTTCAAATTCTGGTAGAGTAATCATTGA
>VMHT01202050.1_pt1 | contig 12401 bp, 14 predicted proteins | sample 4693611 | NCBI WGS metagenome assembly VMHT01 (sample SAMN12280063, study PRJNA550983) | marine metagenome | isolation source: seawater sampled from same location over 5 years 0.02-0.2 micron viral filtrate | place: USA: collected off the coast of southern California halfway between the port... ...
CAAGCATTATTATTTGACTTTAAAAGATGTGGAGATTGGGAACAATCTAGAAGTGCACAACTGCAAAATAGATCCCCTCAACAACTACAATCAGATAACTACAAAAGGGTTTTGTTTGGTACTGGTGATATACTTTGTGTCACCTATAATAGAGAATGCAGAGGTAATTCTATGTGGCATTATGAAGGGCCAGGTGGTGCTGTAGGTTGGAATATAGAATTGTATAGAAATCCAAATATAACAAGCAAATTAGACGAAAAGATAGCAAATGCTCTTGAGGTAGTAAGAAAGTCTACTACCATAGAAAAAATGTTAGATAGAATATGTCATAGTAGCGACTTTATGGAACGGGTACGAGCACTGAAAACACTTGTTGGGAAAAATGGTCATAAAGCTGTTTACTATTATAGTGGGAATAAACCAGCAAATGAAAATAAAATTGAATCTAGAATAGAAAAGCTGATTACTATGATTTGTAGAATAGGTATGAAAGATATTTATTATAAATGCGAAGTATTCGAACGTCTATTGGCTAGTCCTGATACTATATTAAAAAGTATAGTTGGGAATAATATAACAGGAGGAAACGTTTGTATGATAGTTACTAATTACTATCTTATGGGACTTAATTATTTGCGAGATATTTTTACTAAAATGAATGTCAAATCAAGCGATGCAGCTGGACGGTTTTTGATGTTTGTAGAAGCACCAAATAAAAATGAACCAGATTATTTTACACCAGAATTAAATACTTCTATACCAGCATTGGCTAATGAGACAGTTTTCACAAATAATTTTAATAGTAATAGTCCCACTGATAATAATATAAAAGCTGCAGCTGCTGAAGCTACTGGCATAGCCGCAATAATTTTGGCAAAAAGAATAATTTTCGGAAATGGATATGATGGTGATCCTCAGGATAAACTAGCTGAGTTTTTGGCAATTTATGAATGGTTAGATGCAGCTAGAAAACAACAATCTGATAATGACTTATCAATTAATGGACTTGTTACAAAATATGCTAATTCAATTAATGGTGCAAGTCCTGAATCTGATCTTAAAGAGGCACTGGATCTTATACAACAAATTAAAACCATAACAAAACAACGAGTGATGGTACCTCAGGGTCTTGAGGCATTGAGTGTGGGCGTTCCAAGTGCGTATAAAAAAACAACTTTAAAACATATTTTACAATTAGGTGAAGTTGACCCAATTTTTAAATTAGATAATGAGGATGATAATAGTTGGGTTTTTAACAAAGCGTTTGGTGCCAAGTCTTCATTAGGTGCTTTTAAGTTTAGAATTAAAGATATGAAGAAACTAGCTGATTATTTGAAATTAATGTATTATAAAGGCTTTAAAATTAGAGCCAGATTCGGAACAATTCGTCCAGGCGGATCTAGGGAATTGCCGCGGGCAGCAGATGGACAACAAATATACAAACCTACAGATGATTGGACTACGTTTTCAAAGATGGTTAAACAGACAATGCCTGGTCCTGACGGACAACAACTTCAACGTTATATTGGATGGACACAAGATCAAGTGCAAGGAAATGGTTTTAGAAATTATGTTTCAAGAGAAGTGGAGAGTGCATGGCCCAAATTGAGAAAACGTAACGAAGATAGCGAGTATGGCAAGATTCTGGAAGATTTTACAGATTTTGATTGCCCTGCATTATATAGAATAGTTCATGATGGTACCATTGTTAGAAGTTATGTTATGACAAACCCAGATGCTGTCACAGCGTATTGTAATACAATTTATTGTAATGCAAACAAACCTATAGTTGAAGGACTTAATATAAGTAGGTTGGCTCGTAAAAAATATAATTTAGATCAGAATGGACTAACTCCAACACAAAAGGTAAATATTGTTGCTGAAGAAATTGACGCATTTTCTGAATGGTTGACTATTTTATTAGATATTGACAACGATTATCGAGGTTTATCCCCTTTTTCAGTGGATAAATTACAGAACCGCGCTGGGTTTCTTAGTAATCTTTCTGGAGTTATTGTTCAGAGTGTTGGAAACAACGATCAAAAAGCAATTGATTTAATAAATGAAATGGGTGAGTTAGATGAGTTCCCAGGTGATTCCAATATTGATAAGTTTGCAAATATGATGAATATAGCAGTATATAGTATTGGCAATGTAAATGCGTTCCCACATGGATACCAACCACCACCACAAGTACCATCAGATGATGATGATGATGATGATGAGTTGGGAGGTGGAGCAAAAAAATTGCAAAAAGGCGGGGCTCTTCCTAGTCTTCAGATGCAAAAACAGATACAATTAAGAATGTTATCATATTTATTTTTAAACATGTCTGGTAAAGCAAGAGCTTTAATTAGTCCATTAACAGACCTAAAGCAGCTAACGATTGTTTTAGAAAAAATAATAACAATAGAAGAATCAGTAGGTGGAATAGGAAGCCCTTTTGATAAAAGAGTAAAAAGTAGCAGAGCATATCAGTTTATGAATGGCTCGAATACTCTTAATGGATTAAATATAAACGATTCAGAGTTAATATTCGAGGTAATTTCATTATATTCAGTTATGATTTATGAGTTTGGCGATGACTATGACTTTTTAGGCACGTACAAAGTATTTGAAAATATAAAATATAATTTTATTGCTGCTATTAATTCTGAATTAAGTCCACTAACTGATGAAGGAGGTGAGCCATATGATGGTTATAATTTTAAACTTTTAGATGCAGTATTAAAAATATTTATCATGATAAATAATTTACATATTAAACAGCCTGACGGGTCAGGAATAGAGTTGCCATTTGCTCCACCTAGTATACCTAAACAACAACCCATACAACACACCCCAAATGTTGATATGGAGGGAGATGTTGATATGGAGGGAGATGTTGATATGGGGGGAGGAGAGGGTACGAAAAGAAAAGCAGAGGACATTAGTACTGACCCTAGTGTTGCTCAAACGAGTAACAACCCACCAAGAAGGTTGGTTAAGCCAAGAAGGCGTCCTCCTTCTTCTATGAGCATTAAAAGGACGTTTGATAGTATCGAAAATAACATTGATTTGTTAAAAGGATTAGATGATTCTATAATTAGTGAAAATGAAAGACAGGAACTTAAATATTATTTTGAAGATAAAGAAGATGTTTATAAAGGATGGAATGAACAGATTGCTAATAGTATAGGGTTTAATATACAAGGACAACCCGAAGGAGATATTAAAACAGAAATAATTAGAAAGTTACTATATTTTATATTAAAAAGTAAGATTGAATCAGGACCTCACGCCGAAAACGGGACGACAAATCAGCCTCCATATGCTAAAATACCACCTGAACTTATAAGGAGAGAATTAATTGAGATCTTAACAAATACAATACCTTACTCGCAATCGTTGGTACCAGATGCAGCGCCATATTTCATAGCGCCGCATATAAAATTATTACTAGCATTTTCTTCTATTGAATCATTATTACCAGCAAAAACATCGGAAAGAGAACAGGACCCTTTATTTATGTTATTTTTCCGAAATCCTTCTGCTATTCCTAGTGGTCAAGGGATAGATTTCGCATGGACTAAATGGCAAGACAATACAATTATTAACAGCATATACCAAATACTTTACAAATTACTATTATTCGAAGAAAGTACGTATGGAAGTTATAAAGGGTTTAAACTTATGGGAGGAAAGAAAAATAAAACAAGGAAAAAGAGAAAAAAGAACCGAAAAACCAGGAAAGCAAAAAAGAAACGACAAAATAAAAAGAAAAAAACAAGAGTAAAGAGAGATAAAAAGAAAAAGAAAAAGAAAAAAACAAGAGGTAGAAAAAAGAAAAACTAAGATTATCTTATTTTAAAATTATCATTAAAAATAAGATATATTTACTTTCCGGCGGTTGAAACAAAGTAATATATAGCACCAAGGCCGGCCCATATAGACATGGCAATAGCCACAGATTTATACTTAGATACCTTCATCTTTGTGATAAAAAACCAGTTAGCGAATGTAGCCAAAAATAAAACTGACATCATAACAAGTAATTTCCACGAGTATTCAGCAATCTCGGAATCTTTAACAAAAACACTAGAAGGCATACCGATAGGGACACTGGCAATAATACCGGCTAATGCAGGATTATGTAAATGATTAGAAAACCCGGTAATACCTGCTACAGTAAGACCACCAATAATAAATTGGCCAGGTAGTGAATTAACAAATTGTTGTACAACAGACATTATATATTAATTATTTATTTTTTTTAGTGTTTCTATGTCTACGTTTATGCCTTTTCTTGATTGTTTTATTTGGACAGAACTTTACCTGTGCATCTCTTATTTTTTTAATTCCTTTCGCAATAATCTTTCCAGCTTTAATTCCTCTGACACTATTACCAATTCTATCTAGAGGAGGTGAAACAATACCTATTCCTCCAATACCTTTCAAAATAATAAGTATTCCTCCACCAACACCACTCTTTGCAGAAACACATCCTACATCTGTATCCCAACGACCTGAATATTCATAAAGTCCTTCGCCTCTTAGTGATCTATAGACATATTCTGAAGCCTCTTTGTTCAAGACCTGTTTGCTTGAATGAGGATGAATGCCGCCTTTAGCAAATACACAAGCCATTGTAGCTAAATCTTTGGCAGATACTAGTTTAGAACATTGTTCTGTATAAACATCTACAGTATCTTCAACATTTCCATAAAAACGACTATAACTTTTTAACAAATATGCAAGAGCCATATTTGTATCATTGGTAGCCATTTCGGATTTATAAACTTTTTTATCAGTTATAAGTTTTTTACCAGCATATTTATCCATATTCTTTAATACTTTATTTCTAAATACAGTCTTATTTTTGTTAAACAATAGACTAGTAGTTGCCATTGCGCCTTGATTAACAAATGGATTTATGGTATGACTCTTAGATAATACACAAGCAATGACGCTATTAAATGGCAAAGAGCTTCCCTCATTACCAATTTTTCTATTTACTTCGGCGGTACCTAACTCATGTGCTGCCAAAGCTAAAGAAAATACTTTACTGATAGATTCAATAGGAATTGTCTCTCTTGATTTTCCAGCTTCATAAGTGTTACCTTGACAGTCAACAAAACATACACCAAATAGTTTAGGATTAGCTTTAGCTAGTTCTGGTATATAACTAGCTGGCTTACCATCATTATTATTTTTTACTTTGTTATATGCCTTATTTACTAATTCTTGTATACGTTCATCTTTCATATATATATTAAAAAAGGAAAATATTAATTTAATATATAATGACTTATTCTAGTGTTATTTACAAATTAAATCGTAGAACAAAAAAAGGGAAAAATATCAGCAGTAACGGCGATATAGCTTTTCCACAAAAATTACCTTTTGAAACATTAGCTGATCTAATGGTTAGAGGTCAAAGTATTTGTTTTAAAGATGGTAATTTAGAAAATGAAAATAGTAACAGAATTGTTGATATGTTTAAAAGAAAATCAACTGAACAACCTACAATGGCAGTAATCGCTGCGATGGGTTATCTAGAAGAGGAAGGTAATATTTTTTCAGCAAACGATATGGGTATTTTAACAATTCAAAGAGCTGAGATGGGTTTAATGACTGGTGATGTTATTCCGGGTAATGAAAAAGTTCTTTGGATAAATGAAGTATGCAGAAGTCTTTTTGATAAAGAAAAAGTACCTAGAAGCGATGGACCTATACCAAAAATTATGCATCAAGCAGAAGAATACGCAAGAATGCATGGTAATAAAATGATATTTCTTATGGTTGAAAAGAAACCCGAACATGGTGATGGTAATATTTTACTGCAATATTACAGCACTGGTTATAAAGGAAGAGGTGGTTATGGTTACATGATTATAGGCGAAGATCCTGAATACTGGTTTATGGGGAAAGACCTTTCTATTAACTCAATTGCTCAAGTACCACAATCTCCTGTTATGGAAAGTGTTGTGGTGGTCGAAGAACCTGTTGTTACTCCTTCTCCTAGAATGCATGAAACTAATATCGAACGTTTTGAGACAGATTTGGAAGCTTTACCTGAAGCAGGTGGGATAAAAACTCGAAAGAGTAAACGTCACCGTCGTAAATTACGTAATACAAATAATAAATCTTGTAAATCGAAAAAAATGACTAATTGTTGTCCACATATGATCCCCGTAAAAGGAAAATATATGGCAACCACAAAAAAACACAAACTAGGATATAAGGGAAAAACATATATAATAAAAACATGTTGTCCTGCCTGTGCAATGTCAATGCAAACAATGGCAAGAAATAACCCTGATAAGTTTAAGAAAACATATATATCTAAAATTGAGAAAAAAGCATTAGTTTTAAAAAATCGTCATACGGGAAGAGTTGTACAACGAGCACCTTTAAAACACTCAAAAACAATAAAAAAAAGAAAGCGCAAGAAAAAGCATAGCAAATCACGAAAACATAAGAAAGGTGGATTTGGTGAAAAAGCCGGTGAGGGTATTGAAGTAGGTAAGCTTGTAAGGGTTTACACTGGAGAGGGAGAAGGCATGAAATTTGAAAACCCAAAAACATGGGAAAAAGGATGGCGTGTTTCTTTTGTATATAATAGGATTGCAAATGTTAAAAAAGGAGACAAGGAGCTCAAAGAAATCCCGCTTAAACATATAAAACGCCAAGGTATTGTATCAAATATTGGGCAATTTTTGTTTGGCAAGAAAACACATATACCAAGAGGATATTAGAGAATAAAAATATTCTATTAATTTAATGGAAGAGTTATCATATAGTAAAGCAAAAGTGTATTCTATAACATATTTTATTATCAAAAAATACAAAATGGTATCTTTAGTTTCACTTTATAGAGAACATTTATTAAAAAAAATAACAAAAGAACAGTTTATACTAATTGTTATACTATGTGAAAGCTACAAAAATAATAATAAAATTAAGTCTACTGTGTTATTCAAGTTTATAGACTACTATATAAGAAATAATAGCACAGCTTTTTTTAACAAACTTATATTTGATTGATTTAAATATTATAATGCATTAAATAGTATTATAATATGAGTAGACGTTATCATTGTACATTTAAGAATTGTGATTGTAGGTACTATATTAAAAGAAATAACCATAGATGCTTAAAATGTAATCACGGAGATGTTTGGCATTCATTACAAGAACCTCCACAATGTGATGATTATTTATCTTTTGTGTCTCCAAGAGGGTTTGCGCGTAGACCTTATTATGAACGTAGACATATAATTAATATATTTGAACCAAATGTCCCTCCGTTACCCGAATCTGATGAAGAGCTACCATACTGTACCGGTGTAGAAATATTACCTGTATAATATATAATGGCGATAGCAAACAAGTTTTTAAGTCCAGCAGCTTTGGCAGTTACAATAATAACTAGTGTTACAATATTTGCTGATAAAGAGAAAAGAAAAAAAGTTATTGAATTAATAACTAATAAGTCTTTTATTATAAATCTTATTTTCATCATAGGTTTCGTATATTACGGATTAAGCATAAAAAACGATGGAAAAGAAGAGACAAAAAGGTTAAGATCTGCAATAAGAACTGCAATTCTTGGAATGATTATTGCTTTTATGGCGTTTGTAGATTTAACACTCGCCCCATTTTGGATATTATTCACTGCAGCATATTATTTTGGAATAGACGGTTAATATATAAATGTAAAATTGAAAGTAAATAACATAATTTTATAATACCAAATGTTATTTATTAATTATGTAATTATAGCAGGCACAATAGTATTAATAGTCGTAGCTTTTATATTATTACTTTGTCTATGTGAAAGTTATATGACACCAAATCGTGCATCTCATGTTATATTTACTTATGATATGATTTTGAATGAAGTATATAATGTTGTAGATAGTATATTTAATATAGTATGCTGTAGTAGAATTAATCGTACTGTAATTCCAAGAGACGAACCAATATGTGAAATAGAGTTAACTGAAATAGTTCTTGTAAGTAATCCTCATGGCGAGATTGAACTTGGGTCACCAAGTAAAATTGAAAATTAGAATATTAAAATATTTTTTTATAGTAATATGATGATCGTAGGGAGTAAAATTATAATTTCATCAGATAAACCAGTTTTGGATACAACAAGTAAAGTGTTACCTTCTGGGGTTTATACCTATATAGTAGACAGTTTTGGAAATGGAGAAGTAATCAGAGGCAGAATATCAGAAAATCCAGGAATGGGAGTATTCAAGTTTAAAAGTTTTACATTAATAAAATTAATGGCAAAAGCACAATCATTTATGTTTAGAAGACTAAATCGAAACAAGCCCATATGTGCTGAAGTTTCAAATCATCCTTCTCCTAGTAATTCGCCCTACAGAAGATCTAACAAACGATTATCAAGAAATATTCACAATCCTAGATCAAGATATTTACCAAAAAATATAATTTCACCACTAAGAGCAAAAGAAGAAACATGTGCGATTTGCCTAGAAAAATGTAATACAAAAACAGCTAAATGTGGACATTATTTTCACAGAGCATGCATTAATACATGGAGAAGACGTAGTGTAAGATGTCCTATATGTAGAGGTCGTCTCAGAGCCTGTCCTAAGATGGTAGCTGGTTCACCAGTTAATACCTCTAATTCAAATAACAGAATTAGAAGTTATAGTGAAAATCAGTATTTACCTAGTATCAGTTAATTAAAAATATTAATTTTAATTAACAAGAACATGGTGGTGTTACGTAGTTATAACAGTTTTCTCTCCCTGGTTTTGGAGATCCTGTTAATTTTATAGCATCATTTATATCAATTGTTTCAAATAACGGTGGAGCATTGTAAATAATTAAAGCTATTTGTTTAAATAATTCGTCGATACACTCTCCAGTATATGCAGAGGTTTCATAATAATGTGTACCATACTTTTCTGCAAGATTATGAGCTTCTTCCACAGTAATTTTTCTATTATCATGTAAGTCGCATTTAGTACCTACCAAAATATATCCTTCAATATATTCGCCATATTTTTCTTTGATCATTTCAAGCCAGTACTTAGCTTTTTCAAACGAATCGCATTTAGAGAGGTCAAAGACAACAACGACAACTCTAGATCCTCTAAAATACAATGGCGTTAAAGCATCATATCTTTCCTGTCCAGCAGTATCCCATACTCCAAAACTAATCTTAGTATCATTATCTATTTCTTCATTAATAGTTGTGTAGGCTGCTCCTATTGTAGCTTCCTGAAACTGATGAAATGTGTTTGATATACGCCTTTGTACTAGTGATGTTTTACCTACTCCAGATAAACCTAGGAAAATAACTTTATTATTGGTTGAAGACAGCATATATAATTATACCAGAAAATTACCAGTTATATACAAACGAAAAAATAAGACTTTATAATATATGAAGGCTACTCAATATGTTTTTAGTAATAAACTTAATGCTTATCCTGCAATGAATGAATATTCTCCATCTTACAATGATGTAAAAATGGGGATAACTACATACATTCTGATATGGGTTGGTGTTTTATCTATATTTATAAAGGTATTAAAACAAAAACTAACAACAACACCAATAATTGTTGGTTTTATAGTAGGATTTATTCTTATTTATCTAGAATATATTATTAAATATACCAAATACAGCTATATGGTTCTTCCAGATAAGAAAATGTATTCAACGTTAAACGCTGAAAACTCAGATTATAAAATAATAATTGGAGAAGAACCTTATGGAGATCTTGATATAAAAACCCATGGATATATTGTTACTGAGGAATCATATAGTAAATACAAAAAAAGAAATCCAAAAAACTTTGTTGATTTAAAAGATTACCTTGTTACTTTATCCAAACCTATATCTGGACAAGTTTTAAGAGAAAATGATATCCCTGAAATCATAGATGGCTACAATACTGAAATGCAAGGATTATCAATGACTGCATATTATATTAGCATTGTTATGATTACTTGGATTAGTTTTTTATACTTAAATGGAACTATAGATAGGGAAACAAATCTATTTTCTTTATTAGCTGTTTTAACTGCAATTATATCAACAATACCAATACTGGTTCCTAGTGATGTAGTAAGTATGTCAAAACATATATTTATAAGACAAACAACTCTTCACTTAGCTACTGCTTTTTCAATAGCAGCTTTAACAGAGAGATTAATACAATAATAAATATATATTATATATGAATGAAAATATTGAAGAACTAAAAAATAAGTATTTTAGAGATGAAACGCCAAAATCTCGAATGTTATTTATATCAATTAACTTATTTTCAATAATAATATGGATATTTTCAATATTTATGATTCTAAAAAATCATAAAAAAGATAAAATGTTTTATATAATTTTTATTAGTGGAATTATGGTAACCTGTTTTTTTATCAATAGACTAATTAATCATATTGAATTAGACAATAGTGTTGATATGCATTTAGGTGCTGATTATAGAATATGCCAAACAGGACCAGATGCACTTTCAAAGGAAGAAATAGAAAAAGGAGCCGTAGGATTAGTAGATTACGATTGTAGTATTAATGCATGGAAAAGAATTACGAGTGCAGGTACGGGTTATAGAACGGGTGCATACTATATAACCTACACAATTTTTGCATTAGTGTTATCACATGCAAAACTAACTGGTAAGAGCAATAAGACTATAACTCAAATTATGCGATATTTATTACTATTTGGAATACTAGCGATTACTGCAAGTAGATATTGTACTGAATGGGTTCTTAGTGTTTTTCCACTAACACTATCATCAAACTTTACAATTATGATGTCTGTACTAGCATCTTTACTACTAGTAGAAATAATATCAATGTTTTAATTACTTTAAAATACGAACCGAGAAAAATGAACTATATAATAGTTTTTTACTATATAGTTAATTATTAGGTATTCCTACAATAGCAATATTTCCATACATTACTATTCCAAACATAACTGTAGCTTCTTTATTTATCTCTAGACGATGTTCTCCTGATTCATTCATAAATATTATTCTACTATCTGCCGTTTTTAATGTAGTAAAATATCCCTTAGTTATTGATTTAAGTATATCATATCCGGGGTCTTCATCAAAGTAATAGATAGTTTTCTCTTTATTTGTCTTCATTAGTAATAATAAACTACATCCTTTACATGTTTTTGATGTAAAAAGAATACATCTTCTTAAAGACATATAAGGTTAAAAATAATCCATAAGTCAAAAATATATTTTCTGTTAATGATTTTGTAATATTAAATCCTACATGTTGCAAAGGAAAAATTATCATTGACCAAGGACCATACCAATCTCTTGTATCCCATAAATAGCGTTCAGTTTTCACAAGTATGCAGCCTTTAAATAAAAAATGCAACCAAAAAATAAATAACCATATTCCAATACATAGAAAATATATATAATTTATATCCCCAATCATAAGATACAGACCTGGTATTCCACAAACCAATAAATGAAATATGAATACTATAAAACCACTTATCTTATTATCATTAGTATATGGGTATAATCCTAATTCTATCCATTTTATTACATCTTTATAAGTAATTTTATTAGAACATATACTCATATATTAATCAGTATATGTTATTTACAATGATTTAATGCATTCTATCCATTCTGTAGGTTGATCGTTTTCTTCATCTCCCACACTAACTATAATCTTATTTATAAGACTTGCCCAATTCATATTATTTCCATCATTCTCACTACATTCCACTAGACATTCTTCTTCATTATATTCAGTAAAACCTACTACCTTCAAGGATTTATTAGCTGAAATATAAGGTTCATATCTATTTTCATGACCTTGTTCATAAGATACAGTTACAGTATATTCTACTTTTACTTCTCCACCTCCATGTGGTCTTTCATATTCATAAGCTATTGTTACAAATCCACTCCCAGAAAGATGATATTCATAGCTTGATATTTCATTATAATTAGCTTTAACAGTAAAACTTGTTATATTTTTTAGATATATATCTGAAATATTACAGTTATCTTTTAGCTTATAAGCAGATAATTGTTCTTTTGTAGGCACAAGTCGTTTTTCAAGTAACTCTATTTGACTAGTCAGTGTCGCATATTCTGTTTCTAGTTTGTCTTGGGACTTCATATTAAGATATATAAATCATGTTTGATTCTTTATATTGATTAAAAAATTGATTTCAGTTTATAACTGATAGCTATAAGCATTCTAGAAACAGCTATACAAGAAACACACAAATGTCAAATACAGAAAATCCCGAAGAAAATGGTGCACAATGGCTTTATACTAAGTGGCCAAACATGAAAAAGATGGATATGAATTGGACAGCAGAAAGATACGACTATCCACAATATGTTCGCCAGTACATAGAAGAAAAC
>VMHT01200180.1_pt1 | contig 12399 bp, 8 predicted proteins | sample 4693611 | NCBI WGS metagenome assembly VMHT01 (sample SAMN12280063, study PRJNA550983) | marine metagenome | isolation source: seawater sampled from same location over 5 years 0.02-0.2 micron viral filtrate | place: USA: collected off the coast of southern California halfway between the port... ...
CCTTCGTCAAGGCTCACAGACCACTCCATGCTCACACCCGTTTCAGCATCCCAAGTCACATTATCAACGCTAGGAATGAGGGCCTGTTTTGGAGCAACCGGGACCGTGATGGAGCCGTTGAGACCTTCATCGATGCTCCCGTCCGGGGATACAAGACGCCAATTGATGATTTGATCACCATCAGCAAGCATTGGAACAATGACGAAAACTTCACCGGCAGCGTCGATCGCGAGCGTCAAGAAAGGGCTGGTGTAGACGGATTGGGTGGTTGTGCACTCGAGCGCAACGGTGCCCTCGAGGTCACCGTGGTTTCGAACCAGCATGGAAAATCTGGCGCTGTCCCCTACGTGCCATGGCCCATCGAGAACGCCTGGTGTGGAGGATCCTGCTGCTTCAAACATTGCAGATACAACATCGAAGTTCTGCATAAGTGGGAGATTTGATGATGAAGACAGACGCATTCCACCCGCAGAGCATACCAAATCAGCAGGGCGCGCTTGTGTCGTGAAACTCACAGCAAAAGACTCGCTAAGACTAATGTTCATACTTTGATTAAACACAGTGCTTTCACCAAACACACATGTGATGGTACCTTCAAACGAACGCGTGCCATTGTTCATCACTGTGAGATTCCAATCAAGGACATCACCAGCATTGTATGCATCCGTGAGCAACGCTATGCTTGCGTCAAGCAAGGGCAAAGGAGGTGGCGAAATGATGAAATCAACAAGCCTTGATTCATCACTTGAATCGCCATCACCAGTTGCGTTCAACTCCACCAAGATCGAGGCTGCACCCTCATTCATCGTCACTGAGGAGTTGAAGGTCACAATCGTGCTTGACATGCCAAGGACACTCACGTCACTCATGTTGACCCATTCTTCAGAACTTCCAGAGACGAGGTGGGCAGAGAGGCTACCGTTCCAGTCATAGTCACCATTGTTGATGAGCGGAACCTGAACGGCGACATAATCGCCGTCATTGACTGTCAAATTGCCACTTGCTATACCGGTGCTGTCCACGCTGGTGAAGGTGAATTCACCGGGTCCACCAATCCCTATGTCGAGGGGAATCAAACGATGAACCGTTCGATTGAAGGCGGTGAGGTGGGTGCTGGAATTAGCTCCAACATCACCGCTAAGGATGGTCTCAATGATTGAATAACCATAGGGTAAAGAGGTGAATGATACACTGAAATTTTGGATACCATTGTCGGCTATTGTTCGGGTTTCATTTGTGCTTTCAAGCAGGACGCCACCGATGGTTTTGAGTGTGGAGTGAGCCGAAACTTCAGCACTTTGACCGGTCAGTTCCTCCACCTCAAAAGTGTAGCTGATGCTGCTCGAATCGGTTTGCTCGGATTGGGACAGAGAAATGCTGGAAAGAACTATTGAAGCCTCACCACCCAATGCAGCGACCTGTGGTGCGATGAGACTCAAGAAAAGGAGTGACATCAAGCCTGTTGCTGTCAGCATTCGCTTCGCTTTCGCCCCCCCCATAGATGCTGCTTGTCGAGGGGGTTCTTCACCTTCACGCCAAAAGGGGACACTACGCAGTGTTTATTCAAGGTTGGAAGGTGGGGGGACACTGTATGACCCCCGAAGAGTTGCTCGGTGTGACCCCCGCCTTGTTGGCGAAGTCCATTTTACACCGCCGCGAACGCCTTGCTGAGGTCATACCAGAGCAACTCGACGCCCGACAAGAAGAGCTCCAAGCGGCCGAACCATTGGCCCGTGCAGCAAAAGAAAAGCGAGATGGCGTTAATAGCAAGGTGGCCAACCTGAAAAAAGAGCGCTCAGATGCCCAAACCAAAGCCCGAGCGTTGTTCAAAAGAGCCGGCGAGTTAAGGGACAAGTTGCAAGCATCTGGCGGAATCAAAGACCCTGATCCCAAATGGGCAAAGGAAAAACTCGATTCAAAATTACAACGACTTGAACAAGAGTTGGAAACCAACGCTGGAAATCACAAAACCGAACAAAAATACATTCAGGAGATGAAGAGCTTAATCCGTCAACATGACGAGTGGGTGGCTCAACGCACCTCAAGTCAGGAAGGACTTACTGAGATGGATGCATCGTTTAAAGAAGCAAAAGCGCTGCTCGACAAAGCCCAAAAAGCCCATGATGCCATCATCGAATTAGCATCTGAAAATGAGTACTTTCACACCACATACGTCGAACATGAAGCACATCGACGACGCGCAGATGGCCGAACAAAGCGTTTGGCAGAAGCCCTTGACAGCAGCCAACGCGGGATTGAACACTGGCAAAAAATCATTGATGGGGGTTTCGATCGTCTTTTGGCTAACGCAACTACGGTAAAAGAGGGCGGCATATCAAGCTCAGTGCGTAATAGAAAGCCCGCCAAGACACCCCAAAAGAAAGGAAAAGCACGTCGTACATCCACTGCTAAACCTCAAGCGGAGGGTGAAGAAGAATGAGTGATGATTGTGAAATCACTGGCTTTTCACCAAAGCAAATCGCCCGATGGCCCCACGTCCACAAGCGGCTATGTGGCAAACTCGAACTGCCTTCAATCGATGCTATCAATGAAGAAGTCATCCTCAATATCGGAGAAGGCATTGAATCGATGCTCAAAACTGAAGGGCCTTCGCAAAAGCAACTTAAAGCCCGTCATGGCTTATTCAAGCACCTCAAGCGCACCATTGAACATCGATTCAAGAACGCCGAATTGCAACAATTTGGCTCCTCTCAATCTGGCTTGACCTTACAAGCCGGGGACCTCGATCTTTGCCTGCAATTCAAAGGTGAAGTACCATCGAAAGCTCTTCGCCAAGTCAACCGATTGCTCAAGCAACACGACATGGAAGACATCGTCATGTTGCCGCGAGCCAAGGTGCCAATCATTAAATTCAAGGATGAGCGAACAAAAATACCCGTGGATATATCCATCAACAATACCTTGGCTTTGCACAACACAGAGTTACTCAAGCGCTACTCGGCATGCGATGATCGAATTCGAAGCATCATTTTGGCAGTCAAGCATTGGGCCCTACGAAGGGAAGTTTGTGATGCAGCATCAGGCACATTTTCCTCCTATGCTTGGACGCTTTTAGCCGTTCAAGCCCTTCAACAGGCCCAACCACCTGTAGCCCCGGTCCTTCAGGCCGGCCAAGAACGAACCATGGCAGAAGTCGAAGGGACAACATATGACCTGACAATGAGTGAAGTCGATGCCATCACCATGGAGCCAAAGAACAATCAGAGCCTTGGCGAACTGTTCGCTGAATTCATCTTCCAATATGCCACCTCGTGGCCGTTTAACGATCATGTCATCTCTGTCCGGACCGGCAACCATCTCACACGCAAATCGAAGAAATGGAAGTACGCCACGCCGCGTGCTGAAAAGGCCATCCTTATGGATCGCAAAACCCGCCTTGGCCAACATTCCCTGCCAGTGGAAGACCCGTTCGATCTCCAACACGATCTTAGTCGAGTGCTGCGGCCTGCCGGTGCTCTTGACATTCAGGAAGAGTTCATTCGTGCCTGCATGGCCATGGGCGAAGGAAAGCGATGGGATTCAATTGTCGAAGCCAAAAATCCAGAGCGATTTGCTCCCGTTGAAGAATTCGATTTGTTCGAAGATCTTCGAAAGAAATCGTCAGAAGAAGTAGCTGGACTGCTGAACGAGAACGCAAGTGCAATCGAAGCACTCGATGAGCGAATGAATGCCCTGATTGAGGAACGCAAGCACAATGTGAGCATGTCCAGAGCGTTGCGTGGCACCATCGAAGACACAACCGATCTTCGAAATGAATTACGGACCATCGTCAGAACCCTCCGCCCACGTTCAAAACAAATGGATGAGTTGCAGAAGAACCGTGATGAAATCAATAAGCGCATTGGTCTGCCACTTTATCGAATCGAAGAGTTACTCGTCGATGTCTATCAACAACTCACCGGTGAAATCGATTTGTTCCAAGTGCCTTCCTTGCGAAGAGAAGAGGATCAGTTTGCTTGGTTCTTTGAGCTTCAATCCATGCATGCAGAAGCGACAAAGGCCCAAGAAGCACACCAAGCATTCATCGCCTTACTCAAGGAACAAAAAGAAGCAGTAAAAGCACTCAAAGCCAACGAAAAAGAGCAACAAAAGCACAAAGCAGAATTGCTGGATTCAGAACCTATGCTCAAAGACATGGACCTCAACTTCAGCGACGCCATGCAATTCGACAAGAAAGCCCACAAATTGCTCAAAGTCATCGACCAACGAAGGACTGAACTACGTCGATTGCGAAGAGAGAAGGGGCGATTGGATGCATGGATTCGAATCACTTCAAACGCCTCTCGTGGCAACAAGCACCATGGGAAAAAGGGCGGCGGAAAGAGGCAAAAGAAGTCCGGTTCTGCAGATTGGAAGCCTCGCAATAACGGTCCAAAGCCAGAGGATGTTCAACAGCGGGCTGCATCCGGTGGTACACTTTCACTCACTGATTTGGATGTTCTACTCAACAGCGGAGGGTTCAGTTCGGTCGCTACCAAGCAGCCAACTGCGAAATCTTCTCGTCGACAAGAACGAAAGAAGAAGATCAACTCAAGGAACCTCACACCCCACCGTGGCGAACGTTCTCAGTCCAAGAAAGGGCGCAAGGATTGATTCGAATGGTCAACATCCAATGGATTTTGGGTGTCGAACCTGCAACACTGCCGGTGGATTGGCGCGAGTGCATCAAGGCATTATTTCTCAGCGAAACTGGAGAAGCCTACGCTGATGTGTCGATCTCCTCGCTACCGATTCCTGCTTGGGAAGGCAATATGCTTCTTGTCGACTTGGATCTTTATCCCGCACCTGAAGCGTTCAAGGGCTTGATGTGGGCCCTTCCTTTTCTCGAGGAAGGCGTCCGTATCGCTGCCTTTGCTCTGCAGTCAGACTTACAGGGCCAGGGCTGGGGATCGCATGCATGGAATCATCTTGTCAAGGTGTGTCATGACCATCAAAAGAAGTTCATTCAATTGGAAGTAAAAGCGTCGAATAAAGGCGCCCAGAAATTCTATAGAACAAGAGGTCTTGAAGTAAGGAAGCACCTTGAGAATTACTACAAATCTGGATTGGGCTACATGATGAATGGCCCCGTACCTGCAAAGGAGCATCCCATTTGAGTGCCTACGAGGTCAAAGGTTAAGCGGCCCCTATGGCATCGGTCAGTTGTGGAACAACGCGTGCTCGATGGACTGTTGGCCACCGACGGGGTCATCCAAGTGGCTCTTCTCGACCAAGATGGCCTCGCTACGTTCACTGCTCCTCGCCATGACGACACCGTTGAAGGACTTGCATATGTGGTTGGGCCACTCGATGCATCTGGTACCGATCGGATTACGCTTCAAGGCGAGAACGCTTGCGTCATGGCTGAGCGGCTCAAGGGAGGAAGGGTGGTTGTTCTCAAGTGTAAAACGGATGCCAATTTGGGCAAAATTCGCTCGGTATTTACCCAATCCATCACCTCGCTTAACGCCTTATTTGTCTGAACTCAACTTTCAGAAAAGCCTCCGAGTAGAATGTTCTGTGGTGCATGCACGTCATCGCTCCCTCAACGCTTCGCAGTGAAGGGATTAAATGGGGGTGTAAGGTCGCCAAACCGGTGAGAAGATGGGAGTCTTCCACCGAACAGGTGCGATAAAGAATGTCTGAACTCAAAACTCAACTCGAAGAGCGACGCAAACTGGTCGATGGTAAAGCGACCAGCTACCGAACAACCCGTGACGAATGGAACGACAAATCGAAGACATTCACGGGGACCCGCAACGAGTTGAATGCTGAAGTTCGAGAACTGATCGTGCAAGTGCGCGAACAACGCGAAATCCGTGAACAAATGAACGAAATTGTTCGTGAGAAAAAGTCTGCAAGGCAAGAAGCAAACACCTCCGTTCGGGCTGCAAAAGAAATGCTAGAAGCCGCCAAGGGTCCACAAGCTGCACCAACCCCTGTCGAACCCGGTCAGCGACGTGGACGACGCGAGAAACCACCAGAAACAATTCACACACTTCGCCGTGAACTCAATCGACTTGAAAATGAATTCGAGCGTGGCCGACACACTGGAAATAACGAGACAAAGGTCATGAAGCGCATGAAGGAAATTTCTGCGAAGATCAAGAAGATGAAGACCAGTGAAGAAGGCAACACCGAACTCAAAGAAGCCCGAGAATTACTTCGTGTTTCAATGGAAGCCCAAGAAGCAGCTCACGAAGAAGTCACTGCAGCCGCACAGGCCGCACAGGAAGCTCATGACCTCATGCTCCAATGGAACAAGGAAGTTGACCGTCAGCGTGACAAGGCTGAGGCCGCACACCGAGAACTCCGAAAGTCAAAGAAGGAAGCAGACAAGGCTCACCACCTCTACATTGTCTCCCTCCGCTGCCTCCATTCCATCCAAGACATGCTCCGTGCTATGCGTGGTGCAAGCGCAGGTGCTGGACAACGCCCATCTGCACGTGTTGAAGTCCAGGATTTGATGAGCAAGTTGATGTCTGGAGAGACCCTTTCCACAGACGAATTGATGCAACTCCAACGATTTGACTGAACATCGCCCTGCGATGAGATGAAAGACCCCCCCGACCACAAGGAACATTACCGAGGGAGAGCCCATGCTATCCAAAGATGAAATTGCAGCCATCGTCGATGATTACGATCGAATGAAACTCCGCATTGGAATGACTGCATCTCACTCCGCACTCGACATTTGTGATGGTGCTATTGAGGAAGGGTTCCCTACGGTGGCCTATTGCAAGGAAGGCCGCCACAAGACCTATGCAAATTACTTCAAAGCCCACCGAAGCGGTTCTGGCCGTGTGACCAGGGGTATGGTCGACAAAGCCATTGTCATGCCTTCATTCAACGATGTGATGAAGCCCGAGATGCAAGCCGAAATGCGCAAGCGAAATGTGGTTTACATTCCGAACCGATCTTTCACCTCATACTCCTCCATCCAAGATGTTGAAGATACATTCAAGGTGCCATTGTTTGGTTCAAGAAACATGCTTCGAATGGAAGAGCGGACCGAAGATCAAGACTACTACTGGATTCTTGACAAAGCAGGCCTTCCATATCCTGAAGCGATCGCAGACCCCCAAGACATTGACTGCCTGGTCATCGTCAAACTCCATCACGCACAGAAAAAATTGGAACGTGGATTTTTCACATGTGCATCTTATGAGGAATACCAAGAGAAATCGAAGACCTTGCTCGCAGAAGGCGTCATCGATGAAGCATCCCTCGCTGGTGCACGAATAGAGCGATACGTGATTGGGCCTGTCTTCAACCTCAACTTCTTCTACAGCCCGCTTGCAGAAGAGGGTGAAAAGTTGGAACTGCTTGGCGTAGATTGGCGATTTGAGTCTTCCCTTGACGGACATGTTCGATTGCCAGCACCTCAGCAAATGACCATGCCCGCTCACCAGCAAATTCCAGAGATGACCGTAGTCGGCCACAACACAGCCACGATTCGAGAATCGTTGCTTGAGAAGGCCTTCGAACTTGGCGAGAAATTCATCACCGCCAGCAAAGAGCATTACGACCCGGGAATCATCGGTCCGTTTTGTTTGCAAACGTGCATTGACAAAGATATGAATTACTACATTTACGATGTTGCTCCACGTTTGGGTGGAGGAACAAACGTCCACGTGAGCGTTGGACACCCATACGGAAACGCAACATGGCGAAAGCCAATGTCAAGCGGACGACGCATTGCCATGGAACTTCGAATGGCTGCTGAGCAAGATCGTTTGCTCGAAGTGCTTACATGATGTGCTAAGGCACGAATGTCTGCGCTTAGAATCAAGACCTTGCCTCAAGGTAGCATGCAGAATCAAACGTACCGTATGCACCTACAACTTGCTTGGACAACTGGTTTTTCAAAACCGTGTTTGGACTAAAACTCAGCCTTGGAAGGCTGGGTAATATTGTTGGGTGTAGCCAAGGGCGTCCGCTGCAGGATAACCTTGTGCGAGCAAGCCTTCGTAGTAGGTTCGAGCTGGATCTGGCGCCACAGGTTGTGGTTGAGCAACTGGTGTTGCAGCCGCAACCGCAGGGGCTGTGTAGGCCGCTGTTGGTTGTTGAACTACGGGTTGTGCGGTAAAGTCGGGCATAGCAACGGCTGCTGGTTGTGCGCTGAAATCAGGCATAGCAACGCCCGCTGGTTGAGCACCCATTGGAGGCATCGATGGCATCCCGTCTGGTGCCTGATATGCCTTTTGTCCCCCGTCTTCATTGCGACCACGCATGAAGAACGCACCGCCAACAAGCGCAGCGACTAGGACCAAGCCTCCAAGGCCGTAGACGAGCGTAGAACCACTTGAGAGGCCATCGGTAGATGCCTCGATTTCTTTAATCCAGCGTGTTGGGTCATCGACATATGCGTCAGCTCCGTCTTCAATGGTCCAATCGACGCTTGGATTCGAATAACCATCCCCGTCCTTGTCGTAGCATCCAATTCGGTCTTGGGTTGAATTGCCACCGCCATTGCTGCATGCGTCTGCACCATCGGCTACGGTCCAATCTGCGTCAGGATCTGAATAGCCGTCACCATCGGTGTCCAAGCATCCAAGTCGATCAATAGTTGAGGTGTCTCGAACGGTGGGACAATCATCAGGTGTTACCCCTGTAGGATTGTCGCCATAGCCATCAAGGTCTTGGTCGGACCATTGGGTTGGTTCATTCGGGAATGCGTCGCCACCCTGGCTTGGCATCCAGTTAATGTCCGGATCAGAGCGAAGATCACCATCGGTGTCTAAGCAACCATAGCGGTCAATGGTCGAAGTGCCGGCTTGTTCAGGACAAGCGTCGGGTTCGACACCTGATTGATTGTCACCAAAACCATCGCCATCAGTATCCTCATGCTGAGTTGGTTCCTGAGGGAAAGCGTCCATTACGTCGTACCATCCGTCACCATCTGCATCAGGACAGCCGACCATACCGGCTTGGAATGAAGTGCCTGCCTGAGTCGGGCAAGCATCTTGCCCTTCGGCTTGTGCGTTGAATTCTCCAGGCCAGTTCGTGTTTCGGTCAGTCCACGTATCGTTAGCCCAGTTGTCCCCAAAGCCATCTTCATCATAATCAGACCACTGGTAAGGGTCGTTGGAAAAAGCATCAGCGCCGTCTTCGGTGGACCAGAATCCATCGGGATCGGAATAGCCATCTTCATCCGCATCAAAGCAACCTAATCGGTCCGTCATCGATGTTCCAGCTTGGTTCGGGCAATCATCAGGAGTGGTGCCTGCAATATTATCGCCATAGCCATCACCATCTGCATCTGCCCACTGAGTAGGGTCGTCATCAAAGGCATCATCAACATCTGCCCATCCATCCGAATCGGCGTCTGGACAAGCGTTCTTTCCACCGAGTGTTGAATCTCCTGCTTGGTTTGGGCAGTCGTCGAATGAGTCTGCCCAACTGTCACCATCGGAGTCAAGGCAGCCTTGGGTTCCGTTCAGGGAAGTCCCGTAAAGTGTTGGGCAGTCATCACCAACGTCTTCGAAACCATCCGCATCGTCATCGGTATCTTCGTCGCTGTCGCGGCAACCATCGCCATCGATATCGTTTGATGAATCAGAGACCCATGTTGGCCGTGGAGGGGCATACGAGGTGTATGGGCAATTGTCGTTGCCGTCGTTAACTCCATCGTTGTCATCATCGTTATCTTCAGCATCATCTTTGCAACCGTCGTTGTCCCAGTCAGTCGAGGCGGGTGGGTTTGAAGTGTCTTGGCTGCTGGTCCAGTTAAACTGGCCACCACGGGGGCATAGATCTGGGAAATTGTCCGTCAAGCCGTCGTTATCGTCATCAGAGTCGCACGCATCGCCTTGCGCATCGCCGTCGGTGTTCGCTTGCGTCGGGTTCGAATCGTTTGGACAATTGTCTGCAAAATCGGGAACGCCATCGAAATCGGCGTCCTTCTTTGAATTTGGATCAATCGACCAAATCATAGCGTCCCAATTATTGCCTGTGGAAGTAAGTGAAAGTGTCCCTTTGCTCATCGATCCTGCACCGAGGCCTCCACCCATCGTCACGATGTCGCTTTCGTTAATGGCCAACGAATAACCGACCTCATATGCTGTGCCGGAGGTAGCTTCCATCCATTCCCATGAGCCACTCGCAGAAAGAGCACCGATAACGCCATCAAAGTTGCCGCCAATCACTGCGGAATAGGACCCTCCAGTGTACGTGTTGCCTATGGAAGTGACAATGAACACTTCATTCACTGAGTTGATTGCGATCTCATCCACCGAATCGGTATCGCTTGTTCCGGCTGTCGCGGCCCAACTCGTTCCTGAGAGCGTATTGAATGGATTCTTTAGCACAAAGGAGTCGTGAGCGCCCTGAGATGCTGTGATCGACCAAGAACCAGAAGGACCTGAACCTTGGAGCGTTCCATCAAAGAGGCCCCCGAGGTAAATGTCGTCATTCATCGATATTTCCATGGCACCTACTTGTGTATCCATGCCGGGAGTCCCGATTCCTGACAGGGTTTTGACAATACCAGATGAATCATAATTGAGGAAGAAGGTGTCACTGTTTCCTGCTGGAATGTAAGAGTTTGTGCCAAAGATGAGGTTACCAAAAGTCACCCCTGATACGAAAATGTCCCCCATCGAATCAACTTCGACACCTGAAACGATTTGGTTCCCAACACCGCCACCAGAAGTGGCCCACTTGAGAATTCCTTGGACACCATCGATTTTAGCGAGGTAAACTTCCGTGTCTGTGACGTTGAACATCGTGCCACCAAAGTCAGTTTCACCCTGGTGAGTTCCTGCAACAATGACATCGCCGTTTTGGTCGATCGTGATAGCTGAAGGTTCGCTGAATTCACCTGAATTGTTAACTGTGGTCTGGAATGTATGGGCCCAAAGCCACTGACCACTTGGATCGGCCATAGCAACAAAAGTATCAGCAGATCCACTCGCAATGGTAATCGATCCAAATTCAATGATTCCGGTGTAGGTTCCAGTTACTGCTACTTCGCCCCCCATACCAACAGCAAGGTCGCTAAAGATGGAGATGCCGCCATTGCCAATCGGGTTGTGATTGGCTCCCAGTAGGTACTGGTATTGCCCTGAACTATCGACAGCACCGATGTAGAATTCACTGCTGTATGGGCTGGTTGGACTGAGAGTTTGCGAGCCAAAGGTGAGGGTTTGTGCGTTGCTGGTGTTCCAACTACCACCAAACGCGTAAAAGCCCGGGGTGTACTCCAATGCTTCTACGAACTCTGCACCAGCAGCTGTTCCTCCACCAACAAGCATCGGGTTGGAGGTGCTAGCACCAGATTGTATTCGCTGAACGGGATTCAATTCAGATAATTCTGATGCTTCGCTTGGAGCCTTTTGAGAAGTCGGGCTGGTGATTGGTGCTAGAAACGAAATCAACATCAAGGCGATGATTGAAGTCGCAGCGGTACGTAGCATGACGGTTGCCATGCTCTTCCCTTGAGCCTCAAGGCCATGAAGGCTTCCATTCTGTGAGCAAGTGATGGTCAGCGCCTAGAAGGCGATGATGTTCACTCGATGTTGGTTTCAAGTGTGAGCAAATCGCTGTCGCCTGCATCAATGATGCTGATGGTTGAAACTGCGAATGGCTTACCGCATGCAATACCGAGTTCACGGTTGACCATTGATGCACGGAATTTGGTCACTTCTGGGTGACGTGCGTGCAGGTCGTCTGTGTACTCGAGTGGACAGTTAGCAGCCAGAATGATCAGTTTTGCTTCGCCACGAGCACAAGCGTCAAGCGCTTGGCGTTGGCCAAATCGTAGGTTTCCAGTTGCAATTGCGTTTTTCAGTTGTCGGCTTAGATCCATATATTATTCCTCCATACTCCACTTTGTTTCTCATGGTTGGACAATCACTCAGGGATGTAATACAGTTCTACACTACCGGTACCCAAGGAAATAGGTTGTCCGACAATGATGTTCTCTGCAACACCTGTAAGGTAATCACGTTCTCCGATAATACCTGCCTTGAGCAAGTGGTTCACGGTGACTTCGAACGCAGCACGGGCCAAGATACTGTGCTTCGTACCTGAAACACCGTGTCGGCCAATCGCACGGACTTCACCTTCGGAAGTCATGACGTCGGCAACCATCAACAGGTGACGCACGTCGACTTCGAGTCGGGCGCCATCAAGTGTGGCTTGAAGTTCGTTAATGATGGCCTGTCGAGCGGCCTCGATACCAAGGAAATCATAGATTTCGATGATGTTGTTTGTGTAGGTTCGAGTTCGGTCGATGGTTTCGATTTCGCTGACTCGGGTGAGGTTCGATCCAATGGTCGAGAGGTAGTATTCACCAGTCTTGTCGTCAAGTTGGACGTTCGCTCGCTCGATGTTCGGGATGCCTTTGAGTCGCATGTCTCGAATCTTTTCTTCGAGTTGCAAAAGCATGGTGTATGA
>VMHT01201847.1_pt1 | contig 12399 bp, 19 predicted proteins | sample 4693611 | NCBI WGS metagenome assembly VMHT01 (sample SAMN12280063, study PRJNA550983) | marine metagenome | isolation source: seawater sampled from same location over 5 years 0.02-0.2 micron viral filtrate | place: USA: collected off the coast of southern California halfway between the port... ...
TCTTAAAACTGGCACTTCTATTTACGATGAAGAAAAACAAACTATTTGCCAAATATCAAACAATTTTAATACTCTTGCATGTTATGACGGAAATCATTATCATGGAGCTACAGGTTTAGATAAAAACGAAAGATTAACAATAGTTATATTTTTAAATGAGATAAGGATTTTTGGAAAATGGCCATAGGAAGAGGACAAATTAGAAAACAAGTCGAGGGCAAATTAAGAGGTGCAAGAGATGAAAAAAAGAAAAAAAAACGTGTCCTTGCGAAATTATATAGCAAAAAAGCTAAGGTCTTCAAAATTTAGTCAAAAAGTGATACAATCCAAGAAATTGTATAACCGTAAAAAGGATAATAATGGCGACTTCAGGAACTGCTAGTTTTGATTTATCAATAGAAGAAATAATTCAAGAGGCTTATGAAAGATGTGGTCTTACTACCACAAGTGGGCATAGCCTTAAATCAGCTAGAATAAGTTTAAATTTATTATTTGCAGAATGGGCTAATAGAGGTATTCACCTTTGGAAAGTTTCACTTACCGAAGTTGCATTAGTTTCAGGAGTAGCACAATATGCTGTAGCTGACACAATTAGCGATGTGTTAGAAGCTTACATATCTTCAACATCTTTAGTTTCTGATAATGCTAATACACAAGATGTTTCACTTACAAAAATAGATAGATCTGCTTATGCTGCATTGCCAAATAAATTAGCAACAGGACAACCATCGCAGTATTACGTGGATAGACAAACAACGCCTCAAATACTTTTGTATCAGGCACCCGATTTAAATACTTATACAACATTAAAATTTTATGCTATCAACAGAATACAAGATGCAGGGGTTTACACAAATGAAGCAGATGTGGTTTTTAGATTTTTACCATGTATGGTATCAGGACTAGCTTATTATCTAGCTATGAAAAATGCACCACAGCTAGTGCAACAAAATAAATTAATATATGAAGACCAATTAAAAAGAGCATTAGATGAAGATGGTCAAAGAGCTTCGACATATATTACACCACAATCTTTTTATCCAAGTGGAGTTTAATTATGGCAAAATACGCAACAGGTAAAAGATCACAATCAATATCAGATAGATCTGGTATGGCTTTTCCATACACAGAAATGGTTAAGGAATGGAATGGTTCGTTAGTTCATTATTCTGAATTTGAACCTAAGCATCCACAGATAAGAAGAAAACATGTAACTGCTGATGCGATAGCTTTACAAAATTCTAGAAATATGAAATTTCAACAACCAACTCAACCATTTATAAATAATAATACAAGTGATGTAACTATATCAAGCTCTGGTGGCACAATGGTTGGTGTAGCTAATTTAAGTTTACCTGGTGATTTTGCATTTAAGACACAAGATTTTAAAATTACAAGAGTTATTAATGGTGTCCAAGTAACCTCAATCTTACATAGTATGATACCAGAAGATCCCTCATTACAAAATAGAAGAAGAGAAATGTTATCCTCAATAGGAGCGGTGGAGGTTAGTATTTCATAATGGCTATTTCTCATGCAGATTTTTTAACACAAGTAAGAAACTACACAGAAGTAAGTAGCACTGTGTTATCTGATTCACAAATACAAGAATTTATAAGAAATGTTGAATTAGATATAGCGGGTAAGGTTGATTATGATGATCTAAGAAAATATGCTAATTCAACTTTTACTGCGGGTAATCGTGCAGTTTCAATGCCATCAGACGCTTTAATTTTAAGATCTGTTGAGCATCTTACCTCTGGAGGTGTTAGAAGTTTTTTAGAAAAAAGAGATACTAGTTTTATATCAGAATTTAACGGATCTGGTGCACAAGGAACTCCAAAATATTATGCAAATTGGGATGAATTTAATATTATTGTAGCACCTGTGCCAGCTGCAGCAGACACAGTTCAAATAAATTATATTCAAGATCCACCTGAGTTTACATCTACTAATCAAACTTATTTAGCTAAATATCAAGAATCTATGCTGTTGCACGGTGTATTGTCAGAGTGTTTTAGATTCTTAAAAGGTCCTATGGATATGTACAAGCTCTATGAAAGCAAGTACAATGAGGAAGTACAGAATTTTGCCCTACAACAAATGGGTAGAAGAAGACGAGCTGAGTATGACGATGGAGTTCCAAGAATAAAAATTCCAAGTCCTACTCCTAACACAAATTAAAAAGGAGACCAATTATGGCAATAACAACAAACGCAATATGTGATTCTTTTAAGAAACAATTGCTACAAGCAAAACATGACTTTGATACATCATCTGACACTTACAAGTTAGCGATGTTTACAAGTTCTGCAACTTTAGGAAAATCAACTACTAATTATGCAACAGGTAATGAAGTATCTTCATCTGGTTATTCTGCAGGTGGAAAAGCATTAGTAAACCAAGGTGTAAAAGTTTCATCATCAGTAGCAATTACTGATTTTGCTGACTTATCATTCGTTGGTGTAACATTAACTGCAAGAGGAGCTTTAATCTATAACACAACTACAGATGGTGGGTCTAACACGACTGATGCTGTAGCTGTTTTAGATTTTGGTGGAGACAAAACTGCGACTTCAGGAACTTTTACAATTCAGTTTCCTGCATTCACAACATCTGCTGCGATCTTAAGATTAGCATAAGGATTAAAATGATATGGCCACTGGATGGGGACGAAAGACATGGGGAGCATCAGAATGGGGAGACCTTTCTGACGAGATAGTTTCCGTTAGTGGCATATCATTAACATCATCAATAGGTTCTGAATCAGTTACAGCAAATGCTGATGTAAGTGTTTCAGGAATTTCATTAAGTTCATCACAAGGAACAACAGTTGCTGGAACTTCTGTTTTAATAGAAGATCCTGGTCCTGTAACTATGTCTTCTGGAATAGGAAGCACAGTTGTTGGAATTGGAGTGCCTGTCACAGGATCAGTTTTCAATACTCAAATTGGTGCTGCGACTGTTGACGAGAGTATTCTAACTGGAGAAGGTTGGGGTAGAGGAGCTTGGGGATCATTTGCTTGGGGAGTAAATTATTCAGTTGCTGTCACTGGACAGTCTTTAACTTCTTCTATAGGAGAAGAAGTTGGAATTACAGATGTTACTGTTGCTGTAACTGGATCTCAAATAACTTCAACACAAGGAAGTTTCTCATTAAAAATTGACCAAGAGATAATAGTCGTAGCCTCTGAACATACAATTAATTCAAGCATTGGAAATGAAACTGTTACTGCTGACGCTAATGTAACTGTCTCTAGTGCGGGTTCTTTAACAGGTTCTATAGGCAATACAGTAGCAGGTTTAAAAACTCCTGTAGACGTTACTGGCATACAAATGTCAATGACTTTAGGCACTTTTAGCTTAGTACAAACAACAACTGAATCTGTGACTGGTTTACAAGGAACTCTATCTCTTGGACAACACGATGAAATTCCAGGACAAATTATTGGTGTTTCTGGACTACAAGCAACGAGTTCTATTGGTTCTGTTACTATCGAGGCGACCGCAGGAATTGATGTAACTGGCATAGAATTGACAGCATCAATAGGAAGCCCTAATATAACTGCATGGGCTGAAATAGATCTAGGAGTAAATAATACTTGGACTCCTGTTGATTTGGCTGCTTAGTTACTGTATTATGAATATTATTTAGGAGATTAAAATTATGGCATCAACTTATTCAAGTGATCTTAAACTAGAATTAATGGCTACCGGTGAAAACGCTGGTACATGGGGAGATAAAACAAATACAAATTTAAATTTAGTACAACAAGCTGTAGCTGGTTTTGAACAAGTTACTCTATCTAGTGGTGGAACCTTAGCTCTTGCAATGTCTGATGGAGCAATATCTAATGCAAGAAATTTAGTAATTAAATTTGCAACAGCATCAATTGCTGCAAGTACAGTTTGTACAATACCAGATTCAATCGAAAAATTTTATATTTTTGATGCAACAGGATTAACTAATCCAACAAACCTCACAATCAAAACTGCATCAGGAACAGGTTTTACTTTAGATCAAGCAAAAATTTATGCAGCGTATTCAGATGGAACTAACTTAAACGAAATTTCGTTAGATACATTGGGTGGAACCGTTGCAGCTGCAAATTTGACAGGAACTATAGCAACTGCACAAATTGCTGATGATGCAGTAACTTTTGCAAAAATGCAAGACACAACTACTAACAATAGAGTTTTAGGAGCAGCCTCTGCTGGAACTATTGGTGAAGTACAAGTTGCTACTGATATGATTGCTGATGATGCTGTTACTGCTGACAAACTAGCAAACACTTCGGTGACTGCAGGATCTTACACGACTACCAACCTTACAGTTGATGCACAAGGTAGAATTACGGCTGCGTCTTCAGGGCAAAGTGGTGGCGGAAATTTAGTTTTTAAACAAGCAAGTAGTGGACCAACATCTGGAACATACACTGCCAATGGAAATGCAAGTTATGCACTTATCTATGGATATGCTGGAGGCGGAGGCGGAGGAGCTGGTTATGGTCCTCACCAAGGTCCAGGAGCAGGGAGTGGAGGAAACGGTGGCTTTGGTTCTATTTCATTACCAATCACCCAACCTTTCTCACAACCTTTTTCTGTTGGTGGCGGAGGTAACGGAGGTAATCCTGCAACCTCAAGAGGAAACAATGGTAACGCTGGAGGAGCCACAAGTTTAACAAACGTATTCACATTTAATGGTGGAAACGGAGGACAAGGCGCAAGTTGGAATGGCCAAAGTGCATCTAGTGGTAACAGTGGAACTACGTCCGTCAGTAATGGTACGCTTGTTACACCACCAAGTAGAATTTTTGGTTCTGTAGGTGCTCAAGGAAATAGTATTGAAGCTTTTGGATTAAGTGGTGGTGGAGGTAGCTCCAACAACAACACTGGTCAACAAGGTAACCCTGGACAAGCTGCAGGGGGCGGTATGCTTTTAATCTTAGAAAATATAGGAAGTTAAAATGGCAAAAGTAATTTTTTCAAAAGACGATCCCAACTCAGTATATAAAATTGCTAGAGATGATGATTTTTTAAATGCAAATAAAAATTTTGATACTACTAGTTACGAATTAATTGATATTTCTGCAGATGATTTTACACAAATTAAATTGAGTAACAAACTTGTACTATATCATGACGGAGCAGATGTATATTTTGCTGAGTCTAATCATTTAAATGATCCACAAGCTAATCAAGGTCAAATGCCACCTGAAGAACCAAATGGAGTTCCATTTGTATGGTACTCTGGTGATGGTGATGAGTTACAGGTATATATAAATAGTCTTGATGCTATGTTTGAAAATTATTTAAAAGGTAATTCAGATAAACCATTAGGCTCTTTAGTAGCTACATACAAAGCTTATTTGAAAACAATTAATCTGAACGATGTAATAGCATTAAATGTAAGCTTAGAACAATATGCTAATGATCAAGGTCAAGAACCTATTCATCCGTTGGAATTAATTTAATATTTACTTTTAAAATAAAAAGAGTAGTTTATCGAAATGTTCGATAAGACAATTGAATTTATTTCGCACAATGACTATGTTGATCAAAAACTAGATTACCCAACACCAATTAAATTAAATATTCCTGAATGGTTTAAAAAACTTAATCACTCAGTTGAAAGACAAACTATTAAAGGCTGTATGCCTTTTCTTGATACATTAACTTCAGGATACCTTTTAAGAGTACCACAAGATTATGGTTTTCAATTCAGAGATGATAATGGAAAAAGAACTTTTGAATGGCATCCACCACAAATCGATCAAAATCAAATAATGGCTAGAGGAATTAATCTTACAGGTCAAAACCCTGAGCTTCATGATCCAAGACAACTAGAAGGTTCAGCAAACGTAGAGAAAAATAAAAATATGTCTTTTTTAAAGATAATGAATCCTTGGATTATAAAAACTCCTCCAGGTTACTCATGCTTGTTTTTGCCACCAATGAATAATACAGATGATAGATTTTCAATTATACCAGGTATCGTAGATACAGATACATTTACAAACGAAATCAATTTCCCAATAGTTGTTAATGGAGATAAGTATCCTTACATAGATACAATAATTAAAAGAGGAACTCCCTATGTTCAAGTAATACCTTATAAGAGAGAATCTTGGAAAATGAAAATAACAGGCAAAAACACAAATGATTTTAACAAAGGTAAAATTTTTTATCAGCTTGACTTGTTAAGAAAATATAAAAATAGATTTTGGAATAAAAAATCATGGACTTAAGAGAGTTTGTACAGGTTTATGATAACGTGCTTCCACAAAGTACATTAACAACTTTTTTAAAAGTATGTAAAACTTTTGATTGGGATGACGCGACAGTTGGCTATGATGAAATAAAGAAAGATATAAGACAAGTAAAAAAATGTAATCTTGAAGACACAAGTAATTCAATGACGAATGTCCATTGGTTTAATGTTATGAGACATAGTTTTTTTACACTACTAGAAGATTATTTAAGTAGCAAAAAATTATCAGCTACTTTTGGACCTATAGATGCCATACAAGTTTTGCAATATAAAGAAACTGATCATTATACTTATCATCACGACTCAGCTCCAAATACACCACGTACATTTAGTTTTATATTTTTTGTAAATGAAAATTTTGAAGGAGGCGAACTAGCATTCCAAAACCCTAATGGTACAGGTGAATATACAATTCCTAAAAAAGAAAATAGAATGATTATTTGGCCTTCAAGTTTTTTATTTCCACATAAGGTCATGCCAGTTAAAAATGGTGAAAGGTATAGTGTAGTGGCATGGACACTATAAAAAATTTTAAATATAAAAAAGTAAATAAGTTTCTAGAGGATTCAGAGATAACTTTGTTAAAAGATTATTGCAGAATTCAACATAGAATTAATATGAGTGGTTTTGATACACAACAAATGCCTAACACATTAGATACAAGTTTCTACGGAGACCCTTTGATGGAATCATTATTAATAAATAAAAAAAATAAAATGCAAGAATTAACAGGATTAAAATTATTGCCTACCTATGCTTATTGGAGAATGTATACAAAATTTGCTGATTTAAAAAAACATTCTGATAGACCATCTTGTGAAATAAGTGTTAGTGTAAATATAGGAGGTGACGGTACTCCGTGGCCATTTGTGGTTGAAGACAATTCTATAGATTTGGAACCTGGAGATGCAGTATTATACTTAGGTTGTGAATTAAAACATTGGAGGGATGAATTCCAAGGCGATCATTTAGCACAAACATTTTTACACTATGTTGACGCAAACGGACCATACAAAGAATATTGGAAAGACGGAAGATTGAAGTGGGGGCAAGGAAAAATACCAACTAATATAAGAAAAAATTTTAACCCAAAGGAGTAGATATGAAGTTTGTACAAAAGAAAGATGGTTCTGCTGATATCATTTTTGAAGAGCATGAGATAAAAATAATACAAGAAAAAAAATCATTACATTTTCCATCAATAACATTCAAACATTTTAGTAATGTTCTTAGTAAGTTTATTATGGATTGGAATCTAAACTTTAATGATGAAGTAAAAAATATGTATACTAAGGAAAACACAGTAATAAAGGGTGAGTAGCAATCTTTAAATAGGTAAAAATATAAGGTATAATTAACTATGCCATTAACAAGAGTAAATATACGACCAGGATTCAATAAACAAGTCACACAGACCGGTGCAGAGGGTAAATGGACTGATGGTGATTTTGTTCGATTTAGATATGGATTACCTGAAAAAATTGGTGGTTGGGAACAAATAGTTAATGCGTCTTTAGTTGGTGCAGCAAGAGAACAATTTGTTTGGGCAGACTTAGATGGTAGAAGATATGCTGCAATAGGTACTAACAAACTTTTAATCATTTATTATGAAGGTGCTTTTTTTGATATAACACCTTTAGGAACAGCACTTACAGGTTGCACATTTGATACAGTTAATACTTCTGCAACTGTGACTGTCAACAAACCTGCACATGGTGCAGAGCCTGGAGACATAATCTTATTCAGTTCTGTCACTCCTCCTACAGGCGCAGGATATTCTAGCTCAGATTTTACAACAAAACCTTTTCAAGTAGTAACGGTTCCTGACAGTGATACTTTCACAATAACCATGGCTAGCGCAGCAGGGACAACGGTCAACGGAAGCGGTACATCAACAGTAACACCTTATATCAAACCCGGAGCTTTAGGGTTTACTTATGGATTCGGTTGGGGCACAGGATTGTGGGGTGGTGGACAACAAGTTTTTAGCACATTAAATGGAGCTTTATTAAATGACAGTGCAGGTACAGGCGGCTCAGGAACTTCAATTACCCTGGCGTCTACCACTGGTTTTCCTGCCACTGGAACAATTAAAGTTGGCGCAGAATTTATTACTTACTCTGGGATATCAACAAACGATTTAACAGGGATTACAAGGAATGCAGCTGGAACTCAATCTGCTCACTCTGACGGTTCGGGTGTTGAGGTCTTTACAGGATGGGGTATAGCATCTTTATCACAAACTCTTACGACAGATCCTGCGTCATGGTCCTTAGATAATTTTGGTGAAAAACTTATTGCTACAATTAAAAACGGTCAATCTTTTGAGTGGAACCCGATTAATTCAAATGCAAACGCATTAAATACAAGAGCTGTTGCAATTTCAAACGCACCTACAGCTTCAGTCATGTCCTTAGTTTCAGATAGAGATAGACATTTACTTATGCTAGGCACTGAGACTACTATTGGAGATCCTGCAACACAAGACAAAATGTTTATAAGATTTTCTGACCAAGAAAACATAAGTGATTACGCACCTACTTCTGTAAATACTGCGGGAACTTTTAGATTAGATTCTGGCACAAAAATAGTTGGAGCTGTTAAAGGAAAAGATTACACCTTTGTTTTGACTGATAACTCTGCTTACGTGATTCAATTTGTTGGACCACCATTTACTTTTTCTATTAGACAAGTTGGTTCTAACTGTGGAGCTATTGGACAACACTCTATAAAATACGTTAATGGAGCTGTATATTGGATGGGAGAATCTGGTGGTTTCTTTGTCTACGATGGTACAGTAAAATCATTACCTTGTGAAGTTGAGGATTTTGTTTTTACAACAAAGAATGGGGACAACCTTGGAGTAAATTATCAAAATGGTGAATCAGTTTATGCTGGACTAAATCATCTTTACGAAGAGATAACATGGTTCTATCCTAAATCAGGGTCTGACTTTAATGATAGATGTGTTACATTTAATTACCAAGATCGAACATGGGTGACAGGATCTTTAGCTAGAACAACTTGGATCGATGCTAATTTATATTCAGCACCATATGCTACGGAGTTTACCTCAACAGGTCTTCCTACATTTCCTGACATACAAGGAATTACAAACATAAACGGATCTACAATATATTATGCTCATGAGGTAGGTGTAGATCAAGTAGATACAACAGGTGCAAAAACTGCTATACCTGCATTTATAGAATCAGGAGATTTTAGTTTAAATCCTGATGGAACAAGTGGTGAATTTTTTATGAGTATGAGAAGGTTTGTGCCTGATTTTAAAACTATAAAAGGAGATGCTCAAGTGACTATTTTACTTAGAGATTTTCCAAGTGATACAGAAGCATCGTCTCCGCTAGGACCATTTACGGTCACCAAATCAACTCAAAAAGTTGATACGAGAGCTAGGGGTAGATTTGCAAGTTTAAAAATAGCTAATACATCAACAGACCAAAATTGGCGGTTTGGAACTTTTAGGGCTGATGTACAACTTGATGGAATGAGGGGATAATGGATCCAATAGAAGCACAAATACAAGCACAACTTAATGCTATACAAAATCAACAAGGCTTTTCTGAATATACACCGTCTTTTGAACAAAGCTTACAACCACAAGGTATCGCACCTCTTGTAGAATCACCTATGAATAGTTTTGTAGGAAGACCTACTAATATAGATCCAAAAGAGATAGGTTCAAATATTTTAAAAAACCAAGGAGTTAAATTAGTTGCACGTAAATTAGGTTTAGGTAAAGTAGGTCAAAACGTTTTAGGATCAATTGCTGGTATAACTACACTACCAGTTTTTTCACCTTTAACAGCAGTTTCAGCTTTATCAGGAGCATCCTCTGGAATAGCAAATGTTTTAAGAAACAAAAGAGTAGAAAAAGCAATTATGAGAGATATAAATAGAGACTCTCAAGGAGATATAAAAATTTACGATCAAAAGATTAAAAATATGAAACCAACAGCACAAGATATATATAGAGGTGGTGGCGGTTATAGCGGTCCTGCTAGGTCCCCATCTAGAGATACGTCAAGTTCTTCTAGTTACTCACAAGCATCTTACGCAAGAAGGACATAATGGCAAGAGTAGATATAGTTATTCCTGAACCTACCCCAAGATATACTGAAGAAAACCAAAGACAAGTTACTCAGTCTTTACGAACAATGCAAGATAAACTAAACACATCATATCAACAAGAATTAAAAAACGAACAAGATACTTTTACTTTTTTTATATCATGACAATACAGTACAAAAACCAAGGGATAAATTTAAGTACAACTGGAACAACTAGTGTTTTTACGGCACCCTCTAATGCAACAATATTGATAAAACAAATACAAATTAATAATGGTTCAACAGGTGCTGTTAATTTAAGTGTTCAAGTTACAGATGCTTCAGCTTCTGCTACTTTTAGAATATTTAACCAATCATTAACAGCCTCCTCAACAACAGATATTATAAATCATACACTCATATTAGAAGCCAGTGATATTTTGAAAATGACAGCTGGTACAGCAGATGAGATACAAGGTATAATTTCATACGCACAGATAGATAGATCTCAGGAAAATGGCTAAAAAAAATATATTTGTGCAAAGTATTTTGCATGATTATTTCTTTGATGAACAATTCAACAATGAAATAAAAAAAGAATTAGCAAACTATGAGTCTGATACCACAAATGTAATAAAATCAAATGTTGGTGGCTTACAAACCCCGAATGTTAATAACGATTATATAAAAAATAAAATACTTTTAGAAAGTAAAAATTTAATTACTAAAGAATATAAATTAAAAAGTAAATTAATCTTTTCTTTGACAGGTGTTTGGATAAACAAAAATAAAAAAAATGATTTCAATACACCCCATGTCCACATTAAGTCAAATTTTTCTGGAATATATTTTTTAGAAACTACAAAACAAAACGGCACTTTACAATTTTATGTAAACGATGCATTTTCTTTTGCTTACAATGATAATTTATTCGACACAAATGAATTTAATCCCTCTTTTTTTATTGAGCCGAAAAATAACACTTTAATTTTGTTCCCATCTAATTTGGTACATTTTGTTATGCCACATTATGAAAATAATAATAGAATTTCATTAGCTTTTAATATAGATATAGAACATGGCTAAGAGAACATTTAAACATTTTACTCCTAGACCAAAACCAAGAAAAAGACCAAGAAGGCACAAGAAGTCACTTTCAAAATCAGAGAAAAGAAGTTACAAAAAATATCATAGACAAGGAAGACCACAGTGAAAATTTATGATAATTTTTACGATTCAAAATTTATAATGGATGCAGCTAGTTATTTAGCCCAAGCTAATATTTGGTCTGCGGATAATGTAGCAAATAGATACTCACATCCATACGGACACAGAGGAACTCATATTATTTTAGGTCATAGAATTTTTACAAAAGCAAACAATCATTACACGCAGGATAAAATTTTATTTGATATTGGTATTGAGATTTTTAAAGGTATTGAAAAATTAAAAGAGTCACAATTAAATTTATTAGAAATAACTGCTAATTTACAATTTAAAGGAATGAATGGTACTTTCCATAAAGATGGATCTGATGATCAAACAGCTTACATACTTATGCTAACTAATGAATTTTTAGGAGATGACGTAGGCGGTAAATTTATAAACGACACTGAAAAAAAAGAAATCGATTTTAAAAATGGCAGACTTATTGAATTTAATGCTAATGATTTGCATAAGGCAAATAGTTTTAACCTTGATAATGCACTCAGATTTAGTATAAAGATAGTCATCGGAGGAAACAATGAACGATATACCAAGAATACCAGCTGAAGCAAAAGAAATTATAAAACACAAAAGAACAGGAAAAGTATATGATACCAAAGCTGATTTTGATGCTGATGTTGCTGATCCCAATACTGATACTACTGAGAATGATTTTAGACAAGACTTAGAAATTACTGTTACAAGAGCAGGTTCCATAGGGGCTAAAACTAAAGAATGATTTTAAACCAAATTGATGGATTCTTTCCGAGGTTAGATCAAATTCTTCCTGAGATAAAAAAAATTCCATTGTATACTAATGATGAATATTTAAAAAAATATAAAGATCATTAT